>Ga0081539_10000199_pt1 | contig 139305 bp, 135 predicted proteins | sample TabmetS4T2R2_FD_71023 | JGI IMG/M metagenome (GOLD analysis project Ga0081539, IMG submission 71023) | Tabebuia heterophylla rhizosphere microbial communities from the University of Puerto Rico - S4T2R2 | ecosystem: Host-associated > Plants > Roots > Rhizosphere ... | reverse complement strand
CCGATCATGGTGAACTCGCCGTTGCGGAAGCGGAACGAGGGATCGCGCGTGGTGGTGAAGGAGAACAGATTGTCGGTCCAGTGATGGACGCTGGTCACGCTCTCCTGGTTGAAATTGCTCATCTCGGCTTGCTTCCCTCGCCCGTTGACCGGCCAATTCGTTCGTATACGATCATTCGTATACAAACAAATAATCCGGCTTGATCCAAAGGTCAAGCCGGGCTCAAATTTGCCAGCAATTTCAGGAAGGAACCGCCCATGGCCCATGACGCTCCGCAGCCGACCGGCCCGAGCAAGCTGGTGATCCGCAATATCGGGCTCATGCTGTCGGGGGCGCTGGAGAAGCCGATCCTGGATGCGGATACGATCGTCGCCGAGAACGGCAAGATATCAGCGATCGGACGGCTGAAGGACGTCAACACAGAGGGCGCCACCACCATCGTCGACGCCAACGCCACCACGGTGGCGCCCGGCCTGATCGACAGCCATGTTCATCCCGTTGCCGGCGACTGGACGCCGCGGCAGAACCAGAGCAGCTGGATCGACAGCTATTTGCACGGCGGCGTCACCACCATGATCTCCGCCGGCGAAGTGCATATGCCCGGCCGTCCGCGCGATGTCGTGGGTCTCAAGGCCATGGCGGTGTTCGCGCAGCGCGCGTTCTGGACGCTGCGCCCCGGCGGCGTGAAGGTGCATGCCGGCGCGCCGGTGATCGAATGCGAGATGGTGGAAGAAGATTTTCGGGAAATGGCCGCCGCCGGCGTAAAGCTGCTCGGCGAGGTCGGCCTCGGCGGCGTCAAGGACGGACCGACGGCGCGCAAGATGGTCGGCTGGGCGCGCAAATACGGCATCCAGAGCACCATCCACACCGGCGGTCCCTCGATCCCCGGCTCCGGTCTGATCGACAAGGATGTCGTGCTGGAGGCCGACACCGACGTGATCGGCCACATCAATGGCGGCCACACCGCACTGCCTGACGACCAGATCCGCTGCATCTGCGAGGGCTGCAAGCGCGGGCTCGAGCTCGTGCACAACGGCAATGAGCGCTCGGCGCTGTTCACGCTGCGCACCGCGCGCGAGATGGGCGATCTGCATCGCGTCATCCTCGGCACCGACGCACCGGCCGGCTCCGGCGTGCAGCCGCTCGGCATTTTGCGCATGGTCTCGATGCTGTCCTCGCTCGGCGAGCTGCCGGCCGAAATCGCTTTTTGTCTTGCCACCGGCAACACCGCGCGGATGCGCGAGCTCGATTGCGGCCTGATCGAAATCGGCCGCGCCGCCGATTTCGTCCTCATGGACAAGGCGCAGCACTCGCCGGGCCAGAACATCCTGGAGAGCGTGCAGCTCGGCGACCTGCCCGGCGTCGGCATGACCATCATCGACGGCATCGTGCGCACCCAGCGCAGCCGCAACACGCCGCCGGCGGGGAGAGTTCCGGAGATCGTGCCGCGCTGACTCCATTTCGGTGCCGCGCGACGATCTGCCCACACGGACGGTCATGCGGACGTGTGACCAAAGAACTCCCGTAGTGATCCGGATTTAGTTGCGTCCATGATCGTGCTTATAAGGCTCGCGTGGACAGCGGGGGGAAGCATTCGGCTCATCATACCGAATCCTTCAAGGGCTGTTTGGTCGCGAGGCCCGGACTCCTAGGCACTCCGGGCCTCGCTGATCCACCTTTTCGGCGCATCATCGCAGCTTGGTCAACAATTCCATCAGCACCTCGCGCTCTCTGGGCTCGAGCGGCGCGAGCGTCTCGCGCGAAATCGCCAGCGCATTCGGCGCGGCCTTTTCGGCGAGTTGCTGGCCGGCGCGCGTAAGGCTCACCAGCAGCCGCCGGCCGTCCTCCGGATCGGGCGAGGTTTCCGTCAGCCCGCGCGCGGTCAGCCGGTCGATCACGCCCTTGATGGTGGCGACATCCATTGCGGTCAGCCGGCCGAGCTGGTTCTGCGAGCACGGCCCGGTCTCGTGCAGCTTTGCCAGCGCCGCCCACTGCGTCGGCGTCAGGTCGATGCCGATGTCGCGGGCGAAGATCACCGCGTGGCGCTGCGAGACCTGGCGCAGGATGAAGCCGATCTGTTCGTCGAGGATGTAGCCGGGCTTCGCCGGCCTGGCGTTTCGCTTGGTTGCAACGGCCCTGCCCATGCCTCCTCCTGTCACAGCGACAGATGCGCGTCGCGGATGTCCGGCCGCGCATCGAGCTCGGCCATGGTGCCGCCGAAACAGATGCGGCCGCGCTCGATGATGTAGGCGCGGTCGGAGATCAGCCGCGCGAAATGCAGATTCTGCTCGGAGACGACGATGCTGACGCCCTCCTTCTTCATCGCAAGGATAGCATCGACCATCTGCTCGACGATCTTCGGCGATAATCCTTCCGAGGGTTCATCCAGCAGCACCAGCGACGGGTTGCCCATCAGTGTGCGCGCAATGGTCAGCATCTGCTGCTCGCCGCCACTCATGCGGCCGCCGGGGCGGTTACGCATCTCGCCGAGGTTGGGAAACAGCGAAAACAGCTTTTCCCGCGTCCAGTGCGGCGCGTTGGCGCGCTTCGGCTGGCGGCCGACTTCGAGATTTTCCTCGACCGTGAGGTCAGTGAAGATGCGCCGCTCCTCCGGCACATAGCCGAGCCCGCTGCGGACGATGGCATGGGTCGGCTGGCGCGAGACGTCCCTGCCCGCGAACAGGATTTGCCCGGAGCGCTGCGCCACGAGGCCGACGATTGAGCGGAAGGTGGTGGACTTACCCGCGCCGTTGCGGCCGAGCAGCGCCACCACCTCGCCCTCGCCGACCTCAAGCGCGATGTCGAACAGAATATGCGCCGGGCCGTAGAAACTGTTGAGATTGGTGACCTGGAGCTTCATGGGTGCGCTCCCTCGCGATGCCGCGCGTCGTAGACCAGGCCCTCGCCGAGATAGACCGCGCGCACTTGCGGGTTGGCACGGACCTGCTCGGGCGTGCCTTCCGCGATCAGGCTGCCGCGGTTGAGCACGAGGATGCGGTCGGCATGCTCGAACACCACGTCCATGTCGTGTTCGGTGAAGAGCACGCCGATCGACTTTTCCCGCGCGATCTTGGCCGTCAGACGCATCAGCTCGACCCGCTCGCGCGGCGCCATGCCGGCGGTCGGCTCGTCCATCAGCAGCAGTTTTGGCCGGTTGGCGAGTGCCACCGCGAGCTCCAGCCGCTTGAGATCGCCATAGGCGAGCTCGCCGCAGGGCCGCTCGGCATAACCGTCCATGCCGACGAGATCGAGCAGGCGCCCGGCCTCCTCGCGCGCGAATTGCGGCGTCGAGGCCCAGAAATTGAACAGCGCGTGGCCGTACGACACCAGCGCGACCTGCACATTCTCGCGCACCGTCATGGTCGGAAAGGTGGCCGTGATCTGGAAGGTACGCCCGACGCCCATCCGCCAGATCTCGCGCGGCTTGCGGCCGATCGTGTCCTCACCCAACAGCGTGACGCGGCCGGAGTCGGGAATGTTCTGGCCGTTGAGCATATCGAAGCAGGTGCTCTTGCCCGCGCCGTTCGGCCCGATCAAGGCAAGGATTTCGCCGGCCTTCAGCTCGAACGAGACGCCGCGCACCGCGTGCACACCGCCATAGGACTTGGTCAGGCCCTCGACCGACAGCAATGTGCGCGGCTGGCTCATTCCGCCACCTCAACACTCGCGAGACGGGATTTTGCCGAGGACGCGTTGGGTCGCCAGCGCGCCACGAGCACCTCCAGCGTGCCGACGATGCCCTTCGGGAAGGCGACGACGATGAGAACGATGAACGCACCGAGCACCAGTTTCGAGAGATCGGTCTGGCTGACCAGCCAGATGTTCAGCGCCTTGTAAACGATGGCGCCGATCACTGCGCCCGACACCGTCTCGACGCCGCCGAGCAGCACCATGACGAGCGCATCGACCGAGAGCGAAATGCCAAGACTGTCCGGAAAGACGCTGCCCTTGAGATAGGCGAACAGCGCGCCGCCGATGCCGGCCACCGTGCCGGCGATTACGAAGGCGGTCCATTGCATCCGCTTGCCATTGATGCCAATCGCTTCGCTGCGTAGCGGCGAATCCCGTGTCGCGCGCAGCGCATATCCGAACGGCGAGAACACGATAAGGCGGAGCACCACGACGCAAAGCGCCGCAATCGCCAGCGATAGCCAGTAGAAGCTCGCCGGCCCCGCCGCCCACTTCTCCGGCCAGACCCCCAGAATGCCGTTGTCGCCGCCGGTCACCGCGACCCATTGAAAGGCGATCGACCAGACGATCTGGGCAAAGGCGAGTGTCAGCATCGCGAAGTAGACGCCGGAGAGTTGCACGCAGAAGAAGCCGAACACGGCCGCGCCGAGGCAACCGAGCAAGGGACCGAGCAGCAGCGATACGATCATCGGCAGCCCCGCCATCTTGGCGAGGAAGGCGATGCCGTAGGCACCAAGGCCGAAATAGGCCGCATGCCCGAACGAGGCGAGCCCGCCGACCGCCATCAGGAAATGCAGGCTGGCCGCGAAGATCACGAAGATCGCGATCTCGGATCCCACCGTCATCGCGTAATTGCCGCCCACGAACGGCAGCGCTGTGGCGGCGACGAGCGCCACCAGCGCGCCGATACGCTCATTCGCCGTGAGCGGCCGCCAGGGATTGACTGACAGCCCCGGCGTGCGCCGTGCCGGCGCCTCCGGCTTGCCGAACAGGCCCCAGGGCCGGACGATGAGCACGACAGCCATGACGAGGAAGACGAGAATGATGGAGATCGTCGGAAAGATCAGGATGCCGAACGCGTTGAGCTCCGACACCAGCACCGCGGCGACAAAGGCGCCGATGATGCTGCCGAGGCCCCCGATCACGACGACGACGAAGACCTCGACGATGATGCGAAGGTCCATCGCATGATTCACCGCGTCGCGCGGGATCTGCAATGCACCGCCGAGGGCCGCGAGAAACACGCCGAGGGCAAACACCGAGGTGAACAGCCATTTCTGGTTCACGCCGAGCGCGGCGACCATGTCACGGTCTTGCGTCGCCGCGCGCACCAGGACGCCCCAGCGCGTACGCTGGAACAGTAGCCACAGGATGCCGAGCACGACGGGGCCAAGCACGATCAGGAACAAGTCGTAGCTCGGAACGTTCTGACCGAAGAAATCGACGGCGCCCTTGAACCCCGGCGCGCGGCGGCCGAGCAGATCGCTCGGACCCCAGATCAGCACCACGAGATCCTCGACCATCAATGTCAGCCCGAAGGTCGCGAGCAACTGGAACAGTTCGGGAGCGTGATAGATCCGCCGCAGCAACACCATCTCGACGATCACGCCGACTGCGGCAACGACCAGCGCCGCCGCGACGATGCCGCCCCAGAAGCCGAGCGCGCCGGAGAAGCGCTCGGTCAGCGTGAACGCCATATAGGCGCCGAGCATGTAGAACGCGCCGTGGGCGAAGTTAACGATACGCGTGACGCCGAAGATGATCGACAAGCCCGAGGCGACCAGGAACAGCGACGCCGCGCTGGCAAGACCGGTCAGGAACTGGACGACATAAAAGGCCATTGGCGGTCCGCGTTGGCGTGGCTCAGTGCACGTGGCTCATCCTTCGAGACGGCGCTTCGCGCCTCCTCAGGATGAGGTCTTGTCTTCACCTCTCCCCGCCTGCGGGGAGAGGTCGGATTGCGCAGCAATCCGGGTGAGGGGGGAATCTCGGCATACGCGCTCGTGGAGACAGCCCCTCACCCTGCCCTCTCCCCGCAAAGGGCGGGGAGAAGGTGAGATCAGATCAATTCTTCGGACGCATCTTCTCGACTTCGGCATCACTCGGCAGGTAGTCCGAGCCCTTGCGGTAGACCGAGTCGACCATGACGCCCTTGCCGTCCTTGACCGCCGTCTTGCCGACAAAGGCACCGAGCGTCGACTGGTGATCGATCTTGCGGAAGGTGATTTCGCCGAATGGCGAGCCCAGCGACAGGCCTTCGGTCGCTGCGATCAGGTTCTCCGGGTCGGTGGAATTGGCCTTGATCAGGATCGCCGCCGCCGCCTTGATGGTCTGATAGCCGACGATCGAGCCGAGCCGCGGATAGTCGTTGTACTTGGCTTGATACGCCTTGAGGAACGCGTCGTGTTCCGGCGTCTTGATCGAGTTCCAGGGATAGCCGGTAACGATCCAACCCTCCGGCGTCTCGTCCTTCAGGGGATCGAGATATTCCGGCTCGCCGGTCAGGAAGGAGATGACCGTCTTGCCCTTGAACAAGCCGCGGGTCGAGCCTTCGCGAACAAATTTGACGAGATCGGCGCCGAAGGTGACGTTCAGGATGGCTTCCGGGTTGGCGGCGGCAAGCGCCTGCACAACGGGCCCTGCGTCGATCTTGTTGAACGGCGGCCACTGCTCGTCGACCCACTGGATGTCGGGACGCTTCTCCGACATCAGCTTCTTGAACACGGCGACCGCGGACTGGCCGTATTCATAGTTCGGCGCGATCGTGGCCCAGCGCTTCGCGGGCAGCTCTGCAGCAGCTTCCGCCAGCATCGCCGCCTGCATGTAGTTGGAGGGGCGCAAACGGAAGGTGTAGCGATTGCCCTTCGACCAGGTGATAGCGTCCGTCAACGGCTCCGCCGCGAGGAAGAACACTTTCTTCTGGTTGGCGAAGTCGCTGACTGCGAGACCAATGTTGGAGAGGAACGTGCCGCAGAGCATCGCGACGTTCTCGCTCGAGACGAGCTCGTTCGCGGCGGTCTGCGCGTCGGCCGGTTTGCCACCGTCGTCCTTGGAGATGACGACGAGCTTCTTGCCGTTGATGCCGCCCGCGGCGTTGACCTCTTCCAGCGCGAGCTGCCAGCCCTTGCGGTAGGGCTCAGTGAAGGCCGGCAGCAGCGAATAGCTGTTGATCTCGCCGATCTTGATCTCGCCTTGCGCCATCGCGTTGCCGGCAAGGCCGGTAACCACGATCGCAAGCCCCGCGCCCAACAAATGTCTCCGTCGCATCCCTTCACCTCCACTGTTTTCGAAAATGACTATCGTAACCCGTCTTCACCCTTGATCTCCGCTACCGTCAGGCCGCCGACCCGCGGCAGCGGGCGGCCGGAATCGGTCACGGCGACCGCGACCATGATCTCGTTGGCGCGCGGCGCGTCGTTGATCTGCACTTCCATGCCGTCGAAATGACTGCGCACGAAGGCCGCGTCCTTGTGCCCGAGTGGAATGTCGAGCGTGGTGCCGGGGCCGCTGCGCTTCTTCGACGAGGGGATCAGCGCCGCGCCCCTCGCCAGCACCTTGCGCACCGGCGCGCCCATCTTGGGATGCAGGATCGCGGCGGCATGTTCCAGCTCGCCATTCTCGCCGACCGCCGCCGCCTTGCCGTAGGAATGCGCACTCGCGCCGTCGATACCGAGCGCCGCCACCGCACGCTTGGACAAGAGCTCGCCGAGCTCCTCGCCGATCGCGATCAGGGGCGACAAATCTTCGACATAGCGTCCGGCAAACGGATTTTCGATCACCGCAATCGCCGCCGCCCGCCGCGTCGGCGGCGCGATGGTCTTGCCCATCTCGATATGGGTTTCCTCTACCACGGTGACGATCTTTCTGATTACCGCGCTCATCCAAAGCTTTCCCGGTCAGGCATGGATCGCATGTTGTATCTGATTATTGTGAACCGCATGCGGCGTTGCGATCCCTCTTGCGCCCACCACCACGGCTTCGCCAAGGAGGCGCAATGCCGCGCCTTCGATCAGGCCGGCCGCCAGGAGTTGGCGCGCGCGGCAGGCGCCCGCTTCCAGCGCATCCTCGATCTCCTGTTCCGTCAATGCACCGACGTCGCGGGTGACCGGCCGATCGCCGAGGTCGCTATCCGGCTGCAACTCATTGGCCGGCACACGCACGATCGCGGGATGGCCGGGCAGATCGACGGCATTAGCGATGATCGTGGCGGCGGCGTCGGCCTGCGCGGCGGTCTTTGCCAGCACGGTGACGGCATCGGCAATGCCGAGCGAAAAGCTGCGGCCGTGACGGCCACTGGTGGCGATGCCGCGGACGTGATCGTCGGCATCGATAGTCGTCGTCCGCATCACACCATGCGCGTCGGGCCGGTCGATCAGGCCGACCGTGAACTGCTCGCGGCCGGTGAGATGCAGCGCGATGTCGCCGCCATTGTTGACGTAAGCGCGATCGAGCGGCGCCGCGGCCAGCATCGCGGCAAGAATCTCCTCCGCCACGCTGCCCGCGACGGCAGCCATCGGTGTGATGAAGCAATTCGCGGCGTACGGCGCGACGGCCGCATGCATGCGGCGCGCGACGACGCCCTTGAGCGCGGTCTGCGCGGGATCGGCGGCCTTGCGCAATTCCGTCAATTCCACACAGAGCTCATCGAGCAAGCCGGTAAAGCGCCGAGCCGCGGCCGCATAGGCCGCGCGCACGTCCGCTTCACGCCCGCTCGCTTCCACGATCAAGTCAATCGGACCATCCTGCAAATGCAGCCGCTTGCCGTCGGCGAGAAGCGCGATTTGCGGACGCCTCCTCATGCGCGCCGCCCCGGTACGAGCATGGGCCGGATTTCCGAGCTGTCCTTCAGCGACGACAACGGGCGGACGTAATCCATATGGCCGCCAAGCGCCGCATAGTCGGCAAGTCTGAGCGTGAACTCGATGGGCGCAACAAGCGCCGGCGTCGGCACATAGCCAAAGGCGCCCGCCGGCATCAGCGTGACATCGACCATGTAGGTGATGCCGCCGCCGGGCCAAACATAGACAGGGGCGCCGCCGCTGGTGACCCGCGTCAGCGCGTCCTTTACCGAGCGCGTGAGCCGCACCGGATTGTCGGTCACCCCGGCGCGCAGCGAGCCGCCAGCGCCTGCCATGAACAGCACGGTGCACAGCGCCGGCTCGCAATTCTCCTGGATGCGCTCGACGGAAAGGCGCAGGTCGCGCGGCATCTCCGCCTCGACCGGCCGCAACGCCTCGTCAAGCACGTAGTAGCCGGCATGCTCGCCGGTGGTGGAGACCATCAGCATGGTCAGCCCCGGCCGCGCTTCCTTGGCATTGAACGGTCCGAGCACCGACAGCGGATCTGAAATGTTGGTGCCGCCCCAGCCCGTGCCAGGCTCGGCGACCTGGAAGTAGCGGCCGGGCGTCGAGCGCCGGCCCTTCATCTTGATCCCGGTATCGGCAATGTCGAGCAGCTTGCCGGCCTGGTGTTCCGACAGCACGCCCGTGATGTGATCGTCGACCACGACGACTTCATCGACCTTGCCGTGCCACTGTTTTGCGAACATGCCGATGGTCGCCGAGCCGCAGCCGACGCGCATGCGTTCCTCGGCCGTGCCGTTCACGACCGGCGGGCGCCCGGCCTGCACGATCACGGTGGCGCCGCCGTCGATGGTCAGCTCCACCGGCTTGCAGTTGGACAGGTCCATCAGCGTGTCGCAGGTGACGCGGCCCTCCTTCTTGGAACCGCCGGTGAGATGATGCACGCCGCCGAGCGACAGCATCTGCGAGCCGTATTCGCCCGTGGTGACATGCCCGACCGCCTCGCCCTGCGCGCGCACCGCCGCGGTTTCCCGGCCGAGATGGCGATCGGTGTCGATCTTCACCTTGACGCCGCAATAGCTGAAAATGCCTTCGGTCACGACAGTGACCATGTCGACGCCGTCGATCTCGGACGAGACAATGAACGGCGCGGGCTTGTAGTCCGGATAGGTCGTGCCGGCGCCGATCGCGGTGACGAACACATCAGGCTGGTTGACGATCTTGCCGTCCCACTCGCCGCCGGCCTGGAACGGCACCACGCGCCCGCCATGCTCGACGGTGCGCTCCAGCACGATGTGCGGATCGACGCGCACGAGCTGGCCGTCGTGATTGGCATAGCGGTCGCAGGCGCCTGCCGCGCCCGGCTTGATGTAGCACATCACCGGGCACGCATCGCAGCGGATCTTGTCGCCAGACGTGGCGGTCACTTCCATCGCCATCGGCAAACCTGCCTTGGAACATTCGCGGCCGCGACGCCGGCGCGTTCGTTCGTATACGAATGATCCTGCGCGCGGGGGCAAAACCTGTCAAGCGGCAAGCGGTGCGAAATCGCCAGCTGCCGCACAAAAACGCAGGCTGCCTGCTGCCCTTGTCCACAAAGCGGGCAGCACGCTGCGGCGCGGCATCAGCGGCTTGCACGTTTGTATACAAACGGTAGTCTTTCGCTGGGCCCTACGAACGCGCCAACGGAGCACCAACACGATGCGTCTGACCGTGAACGGCAGCCATCACGACATCGACGCCGCGCCGGACACCGCATTGCTCTATGTGCTGCGCAACGATCTCGAACTCAACGGCCCGAAATATGGCTGCGGCCTCGGCGAATGCGGCGCCTGCACCGTGCTGATCGACGGCGCCGCCGCGCGCTCCTGCGTGATTCCGATCGAAGGCTGCAGCGGCCGTGACATCGTGACGCTGGAAGGCCTCGGCACGCGCGAGCGCCCGGATCCGGTGCAGCAGGCTTTCATCGTGGAACAGGCCGCGCAATGCGGCTACTGCCTCAACGGCATGATCATGAGCACCAAGGCGCTGCTCGCGACCAATCCGCATCCGTCCGAGACCGAGATATTGCAGGCGCTGCGCTACAATCTCTGCCGCTGCGGCGCGCATATCGAAATCGTCCGTGCCGCGATGCGCGCCGCAGGGCACACGCTGGAGGCGCGGGATTGATGACCGCGCCTGCTTCCGGGAAACAGGGATCGCTGTCGGTCGTTCGCCCCGCGGGCATGGATGGCGAAGGCTTGTTCGAGACCTTCATCACGGTTACGGCCGACGGCTCGGTCACCGCTTTCAACGGCCATGTCGATCTCGGCACCGGCATCCGCACAGCGCTCGGGCAGATCGTCGCGGAGGAGCTGGACGTGTCCTTTGCGCGCGTCGTCGTCGTGCTCGGCGACACCACGTACACGCCAAACCAGGGCGCGACGATCGCGAGTGAAACGATCCAGATCACCGCGGTCCCCTTGCGCACAGCAGCGGCGCAGGCGCGGCATTTTCTTATCGCACGCGCGGCGGAGCGGCTTGAGGTGCCGGCTGCGGAGCTGACGATCGAGGACGGCCTTGTCCGCGGCAGGGACAATCGCAGCGTCAGCTATGGCGAGTTGATTGGCGGCGAGACCATTCGGCTCGAACTCGCCGACGATGTCCCGGTGAAAGCGACGAGCGCCTACGGCATCGTCGGCCAATCGTTGCCGCGCGTCGATCTGTCGGCGAAGGCGACCGGCGAATTCGTCTATGTCCATGACGTGCGCGTGCCCGGCATGCTGCATGGCCGCGTCGTTCGCCCACCCTATGCCGGCGTCGATGCAGGACCGTTTGTCGGCACCAGTCTCATTTCCGTCGATGAATCCTCGGTGCGCGATATTCCCGGTCTCGTAAAGGTCGTGCAGATCGGCGATTTCGTCGGCGTCGTCGCCGAACGCGAGGAGAACGCGATCAAGGCGGCGGTGCAGCTCAGGGTGAACTGGAAGCCGGTGCCCATCCTGCCCGATCTCGAGCAGATCGAGAAGGCGCTACGTGCTAATCCCGCTCAACCGCGGACCCTGATCGACAAGGGTAATGTCGAGGCTGCGATTGCGGCGGCGGCAAAGCCGATGCAGCGGGTGTATTCGTGGCCCTACCAGATGCACGGCTCGATCGGCCCGTCCTGCGCGGTCGCCGATTATCGCGACGGCGCGATCCGCGTCTGGTCAGGCACGCAAAACCCGCACATCCTGCGCGGCGATCTCGCCCTGCTGATGGACCGACCGGAGCCAGAGATCGAGGTAATCCGGCTCGAGGCCGCCGGCTGTTACGGCCGCAACTGCGCTGATGACGTCACCGCCGACGCGCTGCTGCTGTCGCGCGCGGTGGGCCGGCCCGTGCGGGTGCAGCTTACCCGCGAGCAAGAGCATCTGTGGGAGCCCAAGGGTACCGCCCAGTTGATGGACGTTAACGGCGGCCTCAATGCCGACGGCAGCGCTGCGGGGTACGATTTCGCCACGCGCTATCCCTCGAACGCCGCGCCGACGCTGGCGCTGTTGCTCACCGGCAGGATCGAACCGAAGCCGGTGGTGACCGAGATGGGTGACCGCACCGCGATCCCGCCGTACGACTACGATCACATGCGCGTGGTCGCCAATGACATGCCGCCGATCGTGCGCGCCTCCTGGTTCCGCGGCGTGTCGGCACTGCCGAATACATTCGCGCATGAAAGCTATATCGACGAGCTCGCCGCCGAAGCCGGCGTCGATCCCATCGAATATCGTCTGCGCTACCTGAAAGATCCGCGCGCCATCGATCTCGTCAATGCGGTCGCCGAGCGCGCGGGCTGGAGGCCGCGGCCGGTCCGTGAGGAGAAGCGAGGCGACGTCGTGCACGGGCGCGGCTTTGCCTATGCGCTCTATGTGCACAGCAAGTTTCCAGGCTACGGCGCGGCGTGGTCGGCCTGGATTGCGGATGTTGCGGTCAATAAGGCAACCGGCGACGTCAGCGTGACGCGCGTGGTCGCGGGTCAGGATTCCGGACTGATGATCAATCCGGAGGGCGTGCGGCATCAGATTGAAGGCAATGTCATCCAATCCACCAGCCGCGCGCTGATGGAGGAAATCCCGTTCGAGCGCACCACGGTGGCGGCGCGCGAATGGGGCGCCTACCCCATCATCAAGTTTCCCGATGTACCCAAGATCGATGTGCTGATGCTGCCGCGGCAGGAACAGCCGCCGCTCGGCGTCGGCGAATCCGCATCGGTGCCGAGCGCCGCGGCAATTGCGAACGCGATCTTCGACGCCACCGGCGTGCGCTTTCGCGATCCGCCGTTCACGCCGGAGCGCATCTTGCGCGGACTGCGCGGCGAGGTGCCGAACGCAACCGAGGCTCTAGCGGCGCCTGCTCTTCCTTCAACCAAATGGAAAAATCCCTTTGCCGTACGGCCGAGCGTGTTCGCCGGGCTCGCCGCACTCTGCGCGACCGCGATTGCCGTCGGCACTGCGGCGCTGCCATGGCGGGCGATCGCCCCGATTGCGCGGCCCGATCCGTCGGTGTTTTCCACAGCGACCATCGCCCGCGGCCAGCAGCTCGCCGCGCTCGGGGATTGCATGGTCTGCCATACGGCCGTGGGCGGCGTTACCAATGCCGGCGGCCGCGCGCTGCAGACGCCGTTCGGCATCATCTACAGCACCAACATCACGCCGGACGAAGCGACCGGCATCGGCAACTGGTCCTACCCCGCCTTCGAGCGGGCGATGCGCGAGGGCATTCATCGCGACGGCAAGCATCTCTATCCCGCGTTTCCCTACACGCATTATGCAAAAGCGACCGATGCCGACCTGCAGGCGCTTTACGCCTGGCTGATGGCGCAGCAGCCGATGCGCGCGGAGAGGCCGAACAACAAGCTCGCCTTCCCGTTCAACCAGCGGCCGCTGCTGGCCGGATGGAATGCGCTGTTCCACTCGCCGCAAACGTTTCGGCCCGACCCCTCAAAATCGGAAACCTGGAATCGCGGCGCCTATCTCGTCGAAGGTTTTGGCCATTGCGGCGCCTGTCATTCGCCACGCAACGAACTCGGCGCGGAGATCGCCAGCCGCTATCTCGCCGGCGGCTTTGCCGAAGGCTGGGAAGCCCCTGCCCTGACCTCGCTGTCGCGCGCGCCGATCCCCTGGAGCGAGGACGAGCTGTATGCGTATCTGCGCACCGGCGAGTCGCGCTTCCACGGCGTCGCGGCAGGGCCGATGGCGCCGGTCGTCAAGGAATTGAAGGCGCTGCCCGATCAGGACATCCGCGCTATGGCGGTCTATCTCGCCTCCTTCAACGAAGGCGCGCCCGACAAGGCGACGCAACAGGCCCTTGCCGCCAATTTCGAAACTGCAACTCTCTCGATCACCGCAGCCTCGCAAGGCGCGCGCCTCTATCAGGGCGCCTGCGCGGTCTGCCACGAGGTCGGCGGCCCCGCTTTGTTCGGCAGCCGGCCGTCGCTGTCGCTGAACAGCAATCTGCACAGCGACGTGCCCGACAATCTGATCCAGGTAATCCTGCACGGCATCGCCGCGCCCGCCTCTCCCGATCTCGGTTATATGCCCGCCTTCAAGGACAGCCTGTCCGACCGGCAACTCGCCGAACTCATTGCCTATCTCCGGCGGCAATTCGCACCTGGCAAGCCGGCCTGGACCGGCATAGATGCCGCAATTGCAAGGTTAAAATCGGCAGGCGTCCATTAAAAAGCAGGCCAATCATGCCCGTCTGGGCACTGGTTGCGCCTTCCCCGACGGGCTAAGGTTCCCGCCATGACCGCAGTAACCGATATCGCGACGCGTACCTACAACCACGGCTGGCGCCTCGACCCGATCGTGCGCAGCCTGCTGGACACCGATTTCTACAAGCTGTTGATGCTGCAGATGATCCGGGAGTTCTATCCCGAGCAGCAGGTGACATTCTCGGTCATCAACCGCTCCAGGCAGGTGCGGCTGGCCGAAGTGATCGACGAAGGCGAGTTGCGCGCCCAGCTCGATCATGCGCGGTCCATCCGCTTTTCCAAGAAGGAGCTGATCTGGCTCGCCGGCAACACCTTCTACGGCAAGACCCAGATGTTCTCGCCGGACTTCATCAACTGGCTCGCCAACTTCCGCCTGCCCGAATACGAGCTCGACAAGATCGACGGCCAGTACGAGCTGCATTTTCACGGGCCGTGGACCCACACCACGATGTGGGAAATCCCGGCGCTCGCCATCCTCAACGAGCTGCGCTCGCGCCAGATGATGAAGGGCAAGGGCCGCTTCGAGCTCGACGTACTCTATGCTCGCGCCAAGGCAAAACTGTGGGCCAAGGTCGAGCGGCTGCGCAAGCTCGATGGCCTCAGGCTATCCGACTTCGGCACCCGCCGCCGTCATGGATTCCTCTGGCAGCGCTGGTGCGTCGAGGCGGTCAAGGAAGGTCTCGGCCCCTCCTTCACCGGCACCTCGAACGTGCTGCTCGCCATGGACAACGATCTCGAAGCGATCGGCACCAATGCGCATGAGCTGCCGATGGTGGCGGCGGCGCTTGCCAACGACGACACCGAACTGCGCTGGGCGCCCTATCGCGTCCTCGACCAGTGGCGGCACACCTATGGCGGCAACCTGCTGATCGCGCTGCCCGATGCGTTCGGCACCAAGCCGTTCCTGCGCGATGCGCCGGAATGGGTCGCCGACTGGACCGGTTTTCGCCCGGACTCCGCGCCGCCGATCTCGGCCGGCGAAGAGATCGTCAAATGGTGGAAGCAGAAGGGCCGTGATCCCCGCGAAAAGCTGCTGGTGTTCTCCGACGGCATGGACGTTGATTCCATCGAGGAGACCTATCGTCACTTCAAGGGCCGCGTCCGTGTCAGCTTCGGCTGGGGCACCAACCTCACCAACGATTTCGTCGGCTGCGCGCCGGATGGCTCGGCCGACCTCGATCCAATCTCGATCGTCTGCAAGGTAACGTCGGTGGACGGCCGACCGGCGGTGAAGCTGTCGGACAATCCGGAGAAGGCGACCGGCATCCAGTCCGAGGTCGACCGCTATCTGCGCGTGTTCGGCAATGTCGGCCGCGTCCGCGCCGCGGTGCATGTTTAGCAGTCGTAGGGCGGATTAGCCGCAAGGCGTCATCCGCCGATACCAGACCCGACGACGGCGGATTACGCTTCGCTAATCCGCCCTACGCGTTTCACGTTCCGCTTACGGCATGCTCAGCTCGTGCCGGCCGACCACCATCCAGTGCACCTCGTCCGGGCCGTCGGCAAAGCGCAGGTGGCGGACGTCCTGATACATCTCGCCGAGCGGGCTCCATTGCGAGATGCCGGTCGCACCATGCATCTGGATCGCCTGGTCGATGATCTTGCAGGTGCGCTCCGGCACCATGGCCTTCACCATGCTGACCCAGATCCGCGCTTCCTTGTTGCCGAGCACGTCCATCGCTTTCGCCGCCTTCAGCACCATCAGCCGCATCGCCTCGATCTCGCAGCGCGCCTGCGCGATGATCTGCAGATTGCCGCCGAGATGGGCGATCTTCTTGCCAAAAGCCTCGCGGGTCAGGCCGCGCGACACCATCAGATCGAGCGCCTTTTCCGCCTTGCCGATGGTGCGCATGCAGTGATGGATGCGGCCCGGTCCGAGCCGGACCTGCGAGATCTCAAAACCGCGGCCCTCGCCGAGCAGGATGTTCTCCTTCGGCACCCGGCAATTGTTGAAGCGCAGATGCATGTGGCCGCGCGGCGCGTGGTCATGGCCGAACACCTGCATCGGGCCGAGGATTTCCACGCCGGGCGTGTCGATCGGCACCAGGATCTGCGATTGCTGCTTGCTCGGCGGCGCATCGGGATTGGTCTTCACCATCACGATCATGATCTTGCAGCGCGGATCGCCGGCGCCGGAGATGTAGTACTTCTCGCCGTTGATCACCCATTCGTCGCCGACGAGTTTTGCGGTGGTCGAGATATTCTTGGCGTCCGACGAGGCGACATTCGGTTCGGTCATGGCATAGGCCGAGCGAATCTCGCCGGCGAGCAGCGGCTTCAGCCACTTCTCCTTCTGCTCCTTGGTGCCGACGCGCTCCAGCACTTCCATGTTGCCGGTGTCGGGCGCCGAGCAGTTCATGGTCTCCGAGGCCATCGGATTCTTCGCGAGCTCGACGGCGATATAGGCATAATCGAGATTCTTCAGGCCCTCGCCGGTCTCGGCGTCGGGCAGGAAGAAATTCCACAGGCCCTCTTCCTTCGCCTTGTCCTTGGCCTTCTGCAGCACCGCGAGCTGTTCCGGCGTGAAACTCCAGCGGTCCTTCTTGCCTTCGCCAAGCCGCATGAACTCGACCGACATCGGGTCGACCGTTTCGCGGATGAACTTCTTGACGTGCTCATACAGCGGACGAACTTCGTCCGACATGCGCAGGTCGTTCAGCTCCTCGCCCGGATTGAGGTTGTAGGTCGTCGTCCGCGGGATATAGGCGTGCTTCATTTATTTCCTCCCATCGCGCGCGGCCGTTTGCGGCCTTCCATGACGCGGTTGGCGGCCAATCTAGACCCCTGCCCGGCTGCCGCCAAGCAAGAGGAGCAGGCATTTTTGCATGCGCTTATTCCGCTGGACGGACGATGGCTCAGCGCCGCCTCAGCGCATCGAGCAGCGAGCGGAAGGCGCGCGCATAATCGGCGCCAAGCGTCTCGATATCGCTGCGGCCGGCACAGGCGGCGGCCGCTTCGCTGATCGCGCCGAGCAGCAGCCGCGCCAGCGGCTCGACCGGCTGACGGGCGATGATGCCGGCATCCATCGCGAGGTTGAGCGCGCGCGGAATCTTGCCGCCAAAATGTTTTTCGTCGATCTCGCGCCAGCGCTGCCAGCCCAGTACCGCCGGGCCGTCGCGCAGGATGATCTGGCCCATCGGCCCCTTGGCGCATTTGGCGAAATAGAGCTGCGTGCCGGAAGCGAGCGCGGCGAGCGTATCCTTTTCGCTGCGCACCGCGCCATCGATCTCCTTCACGAGATCGGATGACGCCTCCTCGAACACCGCCTCGAACAGATCGTCCTTGGTCTTGAAGTAATGATAGATCGCGCCCTTGGCGACGCGCGAAGCGGATGCGATGTCGTCGACCGATGTCGCCGCAAATCCGCGCTCGCCGAACAGCTTTCGCGCCGCCTTCATCACTGAGCCTCGCGTGCCCGCGCGTCGTTCCGCATGCGTTGCCATGCGAGTTCCTTAGCGCATTCGCAAGGTCAACGCCATTGACTTTCGACCGCCGGTCGACAAATATCGACCAACAGTCGAAATATGGAGTTGCCGCATGCCGGACCGTCATGTCGTCGAAGCCTTCGCCGCCACCGTCGAATCCAACGACCATGTCGGCGCCATCGAGCGCTTCTATGCGCCTGACGCCTCGACCCGCGAGAACCAGAACGAACCACGCAAGGGCCGCGAGGCGCTGGCCGCCCGCGAGGCCGCGGTGCTTGCTTCCGTCGCCAAGGTCGAGACCAAACGGCTCAGCCCGATCTTCATTGACGGCGACCACTCCGCGATCCACTGGCGCTTCGAATTCACGCCCAAGGGCAATGGGCCCGCCAGGGTCATGGAGGAAATTGCCGTGCAAACCTGGCGCGGCAACGAGTTGATCGAGGAGCGCTTCTTCTACGATCCGGCCCAGATGAAGGGATGACAAGGTTCCACGCGGGCGGCGGTGGACTCGCATCGCCGCTTCGCCGATATTCGGCTCATGAGCAGCCTCGCCGATCGGATCCGCACCGTTGATCACCGGTACGAACCGGAGAGCTGGCGCATGGATTCGCTGGCGCCGTCGACGGCGCTCGCGCCATTCATGCGCCGCGCCACGGCGTACACGGTGCAGGGTGATGGCCTGAGCCGTCAGCGTGAATTGCCCAATGGCAGTGCCGTGCTGGTGTTCAATCTCGGCTCGGAGCTGCGCGTCGAGGATACGGCTGGAAAGCTGCACCGCTTCCCGCATCCGACTGTGTTCTATTCCGGCCCGAGCGACCGCTACATCGTCACCGAGACCGACGGCGCGCAGCAAGGCATCGTCGTCGAGCTGACGCTGCCGGGCGCAAGGCGCTTGCTGGGCCGGCCGCTCAATGAGCTGGGCGACCGCATGATCGCGCTCACTGATCTGCTTGGGCCCCGCGCCGGCGAAATTCTCGGCCGCATCATCGAAGCTCCCTCCCCCGCCGCGCGCCTCGCGCTGATCGAGGCGGCGATCGAAACGCGTATCGCTGATACCAGCGATCGCGGCACGCGCGACCTGGAATGGGCGTGGAACCTGCAGCATGGAAGCGGCGGACGGGTTCCGATCGGCGACTTGGCCGACGCGATCGGCTGCAGCCGCAAGCATCTCTCGGTCAGGTTCGACCGCGAATTCGGGTTGTCGCCGAAACTTCTCGCCCGCATCATGCGTTTCGATCGGGCCATACGCATCGTGCGGTTCGGTGAGCTCACCAGTTGGTCTGACCTCGCCGCCGAATGCGGCTTTGCCGACCAGGCGCACATGGCGCGCGAGTTCGTCGCATTCGCCGGCGATCCGCCCACCGCGCTGCTGCGCCGGCGCCTGCCCGACGAGGGCGGTTTCATCGACTGAGCGCGGTAACAAATCTTCAAGACGGCCTTGCCGCGCGCCGCTAGCTTCGCGCCATCCATCGAAACGCAACGAGGACCTGCGATGCCGACCGAAACCCAGATCATCCCCTACATCTTCTACCGTGATGTGCCCGCCGCGCTGGAGTGGTTGGCGAAAACATTCGGCTTCAAGGAGGAAATGCGCACCGGCACGCCGAAGGGCGGCATGCATGGCGAGATGTCGTTTCATGGCCAGCGCATCATGATGGGCCAGGGGGCTAAGGAATGGCGAATGGTCAGCCCGCGCGAGACCGAGATGGCGACCATGGGCGTATTCATCTACATAGATGACGTCGATGCGCATCATGCCAAGGCGGCGGCGGCAGGCGCCGAAATCGAGATGGCGCCGCATGATCAGTCCTATGGCCGCACCTACACTGCGCGTGACCTCGATGGGCATCCCTGGTTCTTCACCACGCCGCCGAAGTAAAGGCATGACGCGCTACTCCGGCAAAAACGCCTGCTCGCCGCCGGCGTCGGTCAGGCGCTGCACCTTCGCGCCGTAGAGCGCGGAGAGATTGTCTGACGTCAGCACGTTCTTTGCTGAGCCCTCGCCGATCACCGCGCCCTGGCGCAGCAGGCAGGCGCGGTCGGCGGCGCGCATGGCGTGGTTGGGATCGTGGGTGGTGAACAGCACGCCGTGGCCGGAAGCGCCGAGCGCGCGGATCTCGCGCATCACGCGGCCCTGGTTGCCGAAATCGAGACTCGCGGTCGGCTCGTCCAGCACGACGAATTGCGGCTCCTGTGCCAATGCGCGGGCGAGCAGCGCAAGCTGGCGCTCGCCGCCGGATATCATGGTGTAGGGACGGTCGGCGAGATGCGCGATGCCGAACCGCTCGAGCATTCGCGCCACCACGGCACGATCGGCCGCGGTCGGCCGGCTGAGCAGATTGCCATGGGCGCTGCGGCCCATCAGCACCACGGTCTCGACGGTGAAGGCAAAGGTCGCCGCATGCGATTGCGGCACATAGGCGATCAGCCGGGCGCGCTCGCGGCTGGAATAGTTCGCAAGCGCGCGATCACCGAGCCGTACCTCGCCTGCCTTCGGCGCCAGCAGGCCGAGCAGAGTCTTCAGCAGCGTGGTCTTGCCGCCGCCATTGGGGCCGAGCAGCGCCAGCACCTCGCCGGTGCGCAGAGCCACATCGAGCCCACTGCCGATCAGGCGGTCGCGATAGCCGATCGAAAGACGGCGGCCCTCCAGTATCATGGCGCGGACCACTCCTTGGAGACGCCGGCGAGCAGCCAGATGAAAAACGGCGTGCCGACAAAGGCAGTGAGGATGCCGAGCGGAATCTCGATCGGCGCCATGGTGCGGGCAAGCGTGTCGATGGCGAGCAGGAAGCCGCCGCCGATCAGCGCCGCAGCCGGGATCAGCCGGCCGAAGTCGGGCCCGACGAGCGTGCGGGCGATGTGCGGCACCACAAGCCCGACCCAGCCGATGATGCCAGCGGTCGCAACGCTTGCGGTTGTCACCAGCGTTGCCGCCGCGACGATGGCGATGCGCAGCGGTCCGGTGGGGACGCCGAGCGCCCTTGCCTCCTCGTCCGGCAGCGACATCACATTCATGCGCCAGCGCAGCGCGAGCAGCGCGATGGTGCCGAGCGCGACGGGACCGAACAGCGGCACGAGATCGGACGGGCTCACCGCGGCAAGGCTGCCGAGCAGCCAGAACGTCATCGCCGGCAACTGATTATAGGGATCGGCGAGATATTTTATCAGGCCGACGCCAGCGCCGAGCAGCGAGCCGATCACGACGCCCGCGAGCACCAGCACCAACACGGGATCGCGCGCCCGCGCCGCGGAGCCGATCATGTAGACCGCGGCGACCGCCAAGAGTCCGCCGACGAAGGCCAGTGCCTGGATCGCAAAAATGCCGAGCGAGAAAAAGATGCCGAGCACGGCACCGAGCGAGGCGCCGGAGGACGCGCCGAGAATGTCGGGCGAGACCAGCGGATTGCGGAACAGGCCCTGGAAGGCGGTGCCGGCGACCGCGAGTGCCGCGCCGGTCAGCATCGCCGCCGCGACGCGCGGCCCGCGCACCTGCCAGACCACGGTTTCGATGCCGGGCGCGACGTTCGATGGTTGCCCGGCGAGCTTGGCCGCGAACACCGCGAAGAGATCACTGAGCGAGACGGCGAAGCGCCCGACGGTGAAGGCCAGCAACAGTCCCGCAATCAGGATGAGAGCCGAGATCAAGAGGCCGGATGCGTCTGAGCGAGCCATCGGCGAAACCTATCATCCCCGCCCCGCCAGCACACGGTCGAGATCGGCGTCCGACGGCGTCACGTGATAGAAGCGCGTGTAGAAGTCGCGGGTGAGCGCGCGGATGTCTTCCTTGAAATGTTCGGGGTAGAAAATCTGCGCCAGCCACCACAGTCCAATCAGGCGGTTGACCGACGGCGGGAAATCGACCCAGCCGAACGGCATTTTCGGCGACAGATGCACACGCCCGTCGCGCACGGCGGCGACATCCTTCCAGAGCGGATCGCTGCGCACATTGGCGGCGAAGTCGCGGTCGATGGTGATGATGATTTGAGGATCCCACTTCAGCACCTGCTCCAACGAAACGGTAGCAAGCCCGCCCTTGGTTTCGGCCGCGACGTTGCGCGCGCCGAGATACTCGATGGTCTCGACATTGATCGAGCCGCCGAGCCCGGTCTCGAGCCCCTTCGGTCCGCGGGCGTAATAGACGCGCGGCCGATCGCTTTCCGCAATCCGGTTGATCCGCGTCTGGATCTTGAGCAGCGTGTCGTCGGCATAGCCTGCGTACGGCTCGGCATCGCGTTGCGTCAGCTTGCCGAGCAGACGATAGGTCGCGGCGGTCGCGTCGAAGCGGCCGTCGAGCAGCGCATAGGGAATGCCGGTTTGCTCCTGCACCCGCGCGGCCAGCGATACATAAGTCGCCGACGTCGAGCCGACATCGACGATGAGATCGGGCTTCAGCGCCAGCACCGACTCGAGATTGACGGAATTGCCGCGGCCGGTCAGCCGGCCGACCTCCGGGCGCGCGCAGATGTCGGGCAGCATGAACGCGCATTCCTCCGCGCGATTGGCACGCGGCCAGCCGAGCAAGAGATCGGGCGCCAGCGTGTAGAGCAGGATCGCCGCCGGCGGCCCGGCCGGAAAGACGCGCGCGACGCGATCGGGCACGGCGATGCTGCGACCCGCTGCATCCTGGACCGTGCCGGCCCCGCGCACGCGCGGCGCGGCCAGCGTCGCGAGCAGTCCGCCGGTAAACGCGCGCCGGTCAAGCCACATCAGTCGATCGCTACCATTACGTCGGAGGCCTTGATCACCGCATAGGCGTCCTGCCCCTTGGCGAGCTTCAGCGCATCGACCGCTTCATTGGTGATCGCAGAGGTGACGATCTGCCCACCGATGTCCATCTTCACATGCGCGGTCGTGGTGCCCTTTTTGACCTCGATGATCTTGCCCTTGAGCATGTTGCGGGCGCTGAGCTTCATCGCCGTTCTCCCTGTTGCAGCGTTTTTCGCGGGGCCGATAATATCAGGCCATCACGCGCCCGGCACGTCGGCGTTCGGGAAGAACAGCTGCTGGCCGTTGATCTTGTAGTCGGCAATCGCCTTTTGGCCCTCTGCAGAGACGAGCCAGTCGATAAAGGCCTGGCCCATCTCCTTCTTGACGTGGGCGTGCTTGTCGGGATTGACCAGCATGACGCCGTACTGGTTGAACAGCCGCTTGTCGCCTTCGACCACGATGCCGAGCTCGCCGCGATTTTTGAACGACAACCAGGTGCCGCGATCGGAAAGCACATAGCCGTTCATGGCGGAGGCCGTATTGAGCGCGGCACCCATGCCCTGCCCAATCTCGCGGTACCACGGGCCCTTGTCGGCGCCGGCGATATCGGTGGCGGCGGCCTTCCACAGCGCAAGCTCGGCGGCATGGGTGCCGGACTTGTCGCCACGCGACACGAAGGGCGCAGCCCTGTTCTTGATCGTGGTCAGAGCCGCGACGATGTCCTTGCCGCCCTTGACACCGGCCGGATCGCTGTTCGGCCCGATCAGGATGAAGTCGTTGTACATCACCGCAAAGCGCTTCACGCCAAATCCGTCGGTGACGAATTTCTCCTCCTGCGGCCGCGCATGGACGAACACGACGTCGGCATCGCCGCGCCGGCCGGTGTCGAGCGCCTGCCCGGTGCCTTGCGAGATCACCTTCACGTCAATGCCGGTCTTGGCCTTGAACAACGGCAGGATGTGATCAAACAAACCAGAGTCCTGGGTGGAGGTGGTTGACGCCACGATGATCGATTTTTCCTGGGCGAGCGCGGGCGCAGCGACGGCCAGCAGGGTCGCGAGGCAAACGAAAAGGCGTCGGTTCATGCGAGGTGTCCTTGTCGGGGTAAGTGAGGCCGCTAATGTGCGGATATCGCGCAAATCTTTGTCAGAAATAACAAATCCGCAAGGCCGCGACGGCATCGGAGACCAAATATAGGATACGGCTATGGGCAAGGAGAACGCGGACGGCCATTTCGACCTGCGGCAAATGTGGCGGACACAGTTTTGAGCTGGCGCTGTTCACGCCGATCGGCGAGAAAAGCAAGCTGACGCTGGTGCAATGCGCCGCCTGCGGCGCGGCGGTCGGCGCGCTCGATCCATCGATTGGGCCGCAGATCGAGGCACTGAAGGGTCACGTAGCCGGGATCGATCAAAAGCTCGCGCGGATTGCGCAGGCGCTGCAGGAGCTCACGTGACGGCGTCCACGCCAAATTCAACCGTCCGTCCGCGTCATTGCGAGCGAAGCGAAGCAATCCAGCTTTTCTTTGCACGGCGCACGATGGATTGCTTCCGCCTTCGCTCTCCGAGCTTCGTCGGACTCCCGGCCCGGCGAAGCTTGCTCAGCCAGGACCACACGATTTCACCGGCCGCTGCCAGCGTTTCGCCGGGTGAAGATATCACCCTGACGCCGGCTGCGGCCCATCGCCACCCGCGCCTACGTGTCGTGGCGATCATGATACGCCCCTCAGGCGGCACGGGATGGGCGGAATATAGTTCTGATTTACGTAATTGTCAAGCGAGACGTTGCGGATTTTGCGAAATCATTTCCAACCCACCGGATTGCGGAGGCGCGCCAGGGGCTTAGCGAAGTGTGCGTAGGATGGGCAAAGGCGCCCTGCGCCGTGCCCACCTTTGCTTTGCGTGCTCTCGAAGGTAGGCACGCTACGCTTTGCCACCCTACGGCTTCTGCGCGATTGGCCACCACCGTCATTGCGAGGAGCGAAGCGACGAAGCAATCCAGCTTTTGTTGCGCTAAAGCTGGATTGCTTCGCTTCGCTCGCAATGACGGTGGAGAGACATGCGCTCTCGTCCTCACAGCGCAGTTGCTTCAGCGCGGCACCACGGCGGTGGCCTCGATCTCGACGCGGGCGGCCTTCTCGACCAGGCGCACCACCTGGACCAGCGCCATCGCGGGATAGTGCGTGCCGAAGGCGTCGCGATAGATCTGGCCGAGCGTCTTCAGATTGGCGAGATATTCCTCGATGTCGACGACGTACCAGGTCAGGCGCACCAGATGCTCCGGACGCGCGCCGCCGGCTTCGAGAATGGCCTTGATGTTGGCGAGGGTCTGGCGCACCTGCGCGGCGAAACCATCGGCGAGGCGCTCATTAGCGTCCCAGCCGATCACGCCGCCGGTCACCACGATGCGGCCATCGGCGGCCATGCCGTTGGCGTAGCCCTTCGGCATCGGCCAGCCGCTCGGCTGCAGCACCTGCGCGCCCTCGCTCTGTCCGGACGGCACGACGGCAAGGGTCGGTCCCTTCACTGATGTCACGTGAAAGTCTCCATTCGATCTATTCGGCAGCGATGCCGGGCGGCGTGCCCGCCTGCGCCATCTGGCGGAGCGCAAAGCGCTGCAGCTTGCCGGTCCCGGTCTTGGGCAGTTGCGTAACGAACTCGATGGCGCGCGGATATTTGTACGGCGCGATCGCCTGCTTGACGTGATCCTGCAGCGCCGTGACCAGCGCCTCGTCCGGCGCGACGCCGGGCGCGGCCACCACATAGGCCTTCACGATCATGCCGCGCGCCTCGTCGGGCGCGCCGACCACGCCGCACTCGGCGACCGCGGGATGCGCCAGCAGCGCCGCCTCGACCTCGGGGCCGGCGATGTTGTAGCCGGAGGAGACGATCATGTCGTCCGAGCGCGCGACGAAGGAAAAATGGCCGTTGGCGCGGACGAAGGTATCGCCGGTCAGGTTCCAGCCGTTGCGGACGTAATTCGTCTGCCTTTTGTCGGCGAGATAGCGGCAGCCGGTCGGGCCGCGCACGGCGAGCTTGCCGGGCGTGCCGTCCGGCACCTCGTTCATGTCGTCATCGACGATTCTTGCCTCATAGCCGGTGACGGGAAATCCGGTCGAGCCCGCCCGCGAGTCATCGACGCGGTTGCTGATGAAGATGTGCAGCAGCTCGGTGCTGCCGATGCCGTCGAGGATCGGTTTTCCGGTCTTTTTGCTCCAGCTCTCGAACACCGGCGCGGGCAGCGTCTCGCCGGCGGAGACCGCGAGGCGCAGCGACGACAGATCGGCGCCCTTGTCCATCGCCGCCATCATGGCGCGATAGGCGGTCGGCGAGGTGAAGCAGATCGTCGCCTTGTAGGTCTCGATGATCTTGATCATCTCCGGGGGCGCTGCGTTCTCCAGCAGCGTTGCGGTGGCGCCGAAACGCAGCGGGAAGATCGCAAGTCCCCCGAGCCCGAAGGTGAAGGCAAGCGGTGGCGAGCCGACGAAGACGTCGTCGGGCGTGACGTTGAGCACTTCCTTTGCGTAGCCGTCCGCAACCATCAGGAGGTCGCGATGGAAATGCATCGTGGCCTTGGGTTCGCCCGTGGTGCCGGAGGTGAAACCGAGCAGTGCGACGTCATCGCGGCCGGTCTTGACAGCCTCGAAGCGCACCGGCTTGTTCAGCGCGACACGATCGAGCTCGGCGTCGTGGTTGGACGTGCCGTCGAAATTCACCACCTGTTTCAGGAAGCGGCTGGTCTTGGCGCAGGCGACGAGTTCGTCGGCGATGCGGCTGTCGGTCAGCGCCAGCGCGATCTCGGCCTTGTCGACGATTTTTGTCAGCTCGCCCGCGCGCAGCATCGGCATGGTGTTGACGACGACGGCGCCGGCCTTCGTTGCCGCCAGCCACGCTGCGACCAACGCCGGATTGTTGCCGGAGCGGATCAGCACGCGGTTGCCCGGCTTGACGCCGTAATTCTCCACCAGCGCATGCGCCAGGCGGTTCGACCAGTCGGCGAGCTCCTTGTAGGTGCGCTGGCGGCCGTTGCCGATCAGCGCGGTGTGATCGCCGAATCCCTTTGCGACCATGCGGTCGGTGAGCTCGACGCCGACATTGAGAAATTCAGGGTACTGGAATTCGGGACGCTCCAGCCGCAGCTCTGGCCATTGCCCGGACGGCGGCAAATTGCGGCGCGCGAAATCGTCAACATGCCCGGACGGGCCGAGATTTGGAATTTCACCTGACATATCGCCCTCGCTTCGAGACCAAAACTGCCCCGGCAACGCGATCCGGAAATCATTTTATACTTAAAATAATTTGACGCAAGGGCGGAATCGGCCGCTGCCGGCGGTTTTCAACCGCGGGCCAGTTCCTTCAGGCGCAGCACCATGGGTGAATCGGGATCGGCCAGCGGGGCGATGGCGGTGAAATGATTGGCATCGGCAACGGTGCCGAAGCGGGTGGCGATGCCTCTGCCCCAGGCTTCGACAATGGTCCGGCTCTGGCGAAAATATTCCGCGCTCTCGTTGCCGCCGACGACCGCATCAAGGCTGCCCTGCGTGGGCGGCGCAAAGAATAGCGGGCTTGCGGCTCTCGCCGACGCCTGGTCGAGACGCAAGGCGGTGTTGATCGAAGTTCCGACCAGCGGCGGCAGATCAAACAGGCCGGAAATCGCGTAAGCGGCGCTGACCGGATTTCTCGGCAGCGATGCGTCGACCGCCGTCCAGTCGGTGGCGAGCATGCAGGCGGCGAGATGCCCGCCGGCGGAATGGCCGCTCACGACCAGCGGCTGGCCGAGCCTTGCCAGCTCGCGCGAGGCCATCCGCATCTGCGTGATGATGTCGCCGACGGAAACTTTTGGGCAGAGATCGTAGGTCGGCACCGCGACCGAAATGCCGTGCGCGTTCAGCCCGCGCGCGCAATGGCTGAAGGAGGAGCCGTCGAGCGCCTGCCAGTAGCCGCCGTGGATGAAGACGACCAGCGGGCCATCGCTGTTGCCGGGGAACAGGTCGATGCGGTGACGCTCGCCGGGGCCGTAGCGCAGCACGCGCGGTGGATTTTTTTCGCGGTAAGCGGCGGCGTCCTTCACCCAACCCGCCATCACCGCGGGGTGCTCGGGCACGCGGGCGCGGTTGTTGTATTCGGCCTCGTAGTCGATTCCCGTCACCGCCCCTCGCCTGCGCGGCGGCGCGCCGATTTCTGCACCGATCCCTTTGTCCTGGCCAGCAGCCGCATTAGCTCGCGGACATCTTTTGGCGAGAGATCGCCGAACATGTCGGAGATCCAGGTCTGGTGCTCCGCCGCCATCTTGCGGAACTCGGCGCGGCCGCTCTTGGTCAGACGAATGACCTGCACGCGCCGGTCGGTCTCCGACGTACGGCGGTCGAGATGGCCGGACTCGACGAGACGCTCGACCAGCCCGGTCACATTGCCGTTGGAAACCATCATGCGCTTGGAGACATCGGACAGCGTCATGCCGTCCGGCGCCTTGTCGAGCTGGGCCATCAAATCGAAGCGCGGCAGCGTGACGTCGAAGCGTTCGCGCAGGCGGCCGCGAACCTCGCTTTCGATCAGATTGGTGCAGGTCAAAAGGCGCAGCCAGAGCCGCAGCTCATCGGCGTGATCGTCCGGCTGCTCGACGGCCTTGGTCTCGGAATCGAGGATCATGGAAAACACCCGAAAGCGGTCGCACCAGTTTTTGAACGTTTCGGCGCGTCCGGCAAGCCAAATCGCCCGGCACAACCCAATTTCTTTAGGCTTCAAGCAATTGGCGCGCCGCTTGCATGGTGTGTTTCCGGCCGGCCGGACCGCCTTGCTTGCGGTGCCTGCCGTCAATAAGCTTGAGCCAACTGACGTGGATCAACCGCGCTTGTGGGAGTGCGATATGAAGCATCAACCGATCCTGGCCGCGACCGCGGTCCTCCTCGCCGTGACGGCAGGCAGCGCGGCAGCGCAGGAGAAACTCAAGATCGGTGTAATCGTCACCACGTCGGGTCCGCCGGCGGCGCTCGGCGCCCAAGTGCGCGACGGCTTTGCGCTCGCGGTGAAGGATCTCGGCGGAAAGATGGGCGGCCGCGAGGTCGAGATCGTCAATGTCGACGACGAGCTGAAACCCGACGGCGCGGTCATCAAGGTCAAGGGGCTGCTGGAACGCGACAAGGTCGATTTCGTGGTCGGGCCGATCTTCTCCAACATCCTGCAGGCGATCCACAAGCCGGTCACCGAGAACAAGACGTTTCTGATCAGCCCGAACGCCGGCGCCGCCAGCTATGCCGGCAAGGACTGCAGCCCATTCTTCTACGTCACCTCCTACCAGAACGACCAGGTGCACCAGGTCCTCGGCAAGGTGGCGCAGGACCGCGGCTACAAGCGGATGTACCTGATGGTGCCGAACTATCAGGCCGGCCGCGATTCCGTCGCCGGCTTCAAGCTCGACTTCAAGGGCGAGATCGTCGAGGAAACCTACCTGCCGCTCAACACGATCGACTTTCAGCCGGAGCTGACCAAGATCAACTCGCTGAAGCCGGACGCGGTGTTCACCTTCATGCCTGGTGGCCTCGGCGTGAACCTCGTCAAGCAATATCGCCAGGCAGGCCTTGCCGACCGCATCCCCGTGCTGTCCGCCTTCACCGTCGATGAATCGACGCTGCCGGCGCAACAGGATGCGGCCGTCGGCATGTTCGGCGGCGCCAACTGGGCGCCCAATCTCGACAATCCCCAAAGCAGGAAGTTCGTGGCCGCGTATGAGGCCGCCTACAATATGGTGCCCGGCACCTATGCCATGCAGGGCTACGACACCGCGATGCTGATCGACAGCGCGGTGAAGGCGGTCAAGGGCGACCTCTCCAACAAGGAAGCGGTATCGGCGGCGCTGAAGAAGGCCGATTTCACCTCGCTGCGCGGCGGCTTCAAGTTCAACGCCAACGGCTATCCGATCCAGAATTTCTATCTGACCAAGGTCGCCAAGCGGCCGGACGGCAAATTCCAGACCGAGATCGTCGAAAAGGTGTTTTCGGATTACGGCGACAGCTACGCCAAGGACTGCAAGCCCGCCAAGTAGAGTTTTAGGGAAGGAAACACGATGACAAACGAGATCGCGGGCATCACCCGCGCCAATGAGGGCATCCAGGGCATCACCTGGAATATCCTCGGCCAGATCTATGTGCCGAAGAACCGCACCGAGCACTCTTTCTCCTGGCACGCGACCTTCCCGGTCGGCACCTTCGTGCCGCCGCACATCCACCCCGACCAGGATGAATATCTCTACATTCTCGAAGGCCGGCTCGATTTCATGCTCGACGGCGCCGACGAATTCGCCACCGCCGGCGACACGGTGCGGCTGCCGATGGGCAAGCCGCACGGCATCTTCAACAAGACACAGCAGACGGCGAAAACGCTGTTCTGGGTGTCGCCGACGCGCCGACTCTATGATCTGTTCTGGGCGATCCACAACATGAAGCAGCAGAACCCCGACGACGTCGTGAAGCTCGCTGCCGAGCACAACATCCACTTGCTGCCGCCACCTCCGGGTTAGCGCGGCGCGCCCGAACCAGCCTCTCCCCTCATCCTGAGGAGTGGCGAAGCCGCGTCTCGAAGGATGCAGGCCCGCCTGTGGCCTCATGGTTCGCCCGGCGATGCGAAGCATCGTCCGGAGACGCGCGAAGACGCGCTCCTCACCATGAGGGTCGAAGACCGCCTGCGGCTCGCTACGACCGCGCCACCACGCGTGCGGCGAAACCGGCCTTCGCCGCATAGCCGCGCACGATCGCCTCGCGCTGCTCGTAGGGCAGCACCTGATCGATATCGCCAAAGCCCTGCGGCGCGAGCTGCTCCACCGCATCAATCACGCCTTCCGGGCCGCCGCGGCGGTTGGAGGCGACGATGTCGGCGGTCAGCGGCAGGCGCTGCTTCTCGTAGGCGGCCAGCGCCTGACGCGGATGTTCCGAGCGCGCCAGCATGTCGGCGAGGCAGCGCGCGTCGAGGATCGCCTGCGAGGCGCCGTTGGAGCCGACCGGGTACATCGGATGGGCGGCATCGCCGAGCAGCGTGACGCGGCCGCTTGACCAGTAAGGCAAGGGATCGCGGTCGCAGCACGGATACTCCCAGAATTCCGGCGTGGCGCCGACCAGTGCCGCGAAATCGATCTGCGGGATCGAGAAGCCGGATACATAAGGCATCAGCTCGTCGCGGCTGCCGAGACGCGACCAGTCCTCGCGGCGCGGCGGCGGCGTCGAGCCGTCGCCGATCTTGACCAGCACCGCCCAGTTGGTGAGGCGCGTCGCCGGGCTCGTGCCTTCCGCAATCGGATAGACCACGGCCTTGGCATGCAGCCCGCCCGCGATGATCATCGAGCGCCCGGTGAGGAACACCGGCCAGTCGCGCGCGCCGCGCCACAGCATCAACCCGTTCCAGCACGGCGGCCCCTCGTCCGGGAACAGCGTCTGCCGCACCTTTGAATGAATGCCGTCGGCGCCGATCAGGATGTCGCCACGCGCGGTGTGGACATGGGCGCCGCTGCGGTCGAAGAAGAAAGCGCTGACGCCGCCTTCATCCTGCGCGAAAGAGCCGAGCCGGCAGCCGGTGCGGATCGCCTCCGGCCCGAGCCGTTCGGTGACGGCCTGATGGATCACGCCCTGCAGGCGGCCGCGATGAACCGAGAATTGCGGCACCTCGTGGCCGGCGTCGAGCCCGCGCTTTTCGTGCCAGACCTGCTGGCCGTGGCGGGTGAGATAAAACAGCTCGAAGGTGCGGATCGCCGCGGCATCGAGCTTGTCGAGCAGGCCGAGGCCTGCGAGCTCGCGGATGGCATGCGGCAGCGTGTTGATGCCGACGCCGAGCTCCCGGATGGTGTCGGCCTGCTCGTAGAGCTCGCAATCGATGCCGCGCGCCCGCAGCATCAAGGCCGTGGTGAGGCCGCCAATTCCGCCACCGACGATAATCGCTTTCATCGCCCGTTACTCCACACACTCTTCACCTCTCCCCGCAAGAGCGGAGCGAGGGAGCAGAACGAGGGTGCCACGGTCCCTTACTCCGCCGCAAGCGGCTTGGAACCCTCCGCCTTCAGCTCGACCCGGGTTTTCGGCCTGGCCTTGATCTTGAGCTCCTCGAGATCCTGCCGGTCGCGCACGCTGTTGCGGAAGATCTGCTCCTTGCCGGGCAGGTATTGCGGCGGGCAGGCCACGTCCACCCCATACCAGGCGGCGGCCTTCAAGGTGAACGAGGGGTCGACCAGATGCGGCCGCGCGAGCGCGACGAGGTCGGCACGGCCTGCGGCTAAAATCGTGTTGACCTGATCCGGTGTGGTGATGTTGCCGACGCACATGGTCGCCACGCGCGCCTCATTGCGGACCTGGTCGGAGAACGGCGTCTGGAACATGCGGCCATAGACCGGCTGCGCGTCGCGCACGGTCTGTCCGGTCGAGACGTCGACGAGATCGACGCCGGCCTCGGCAAAGGCGCGCGCGATCTGCACCGCATCGTCGCCGGTAATACCGCCTTCCGCCCAGTCGGTGGCGGAAATGCGCACCGACATCGGCTTGTGCGACGGCCAGACCGCGCGCATCGCCTCGAAGACTTCCAGTGGAAAGCGCAGGCGGTTCTGCAGCGAGCCGCCATACTCATCGGTGCGCTGGTTGGTCAGCGGCGAGATGAAACTCGCCAGCAGATAGCCGTGGGCGCAATGCAGCTCCAGCATGTCGAAGCCGCAGCGTTTCCCGCGCTCGACGGCGGCGACGAACTCGCCCCTGATGCGATCCATCGTGGCGCGGTCGAGCTCACGCGGCACCGCGCTGTCGGGGAAGTAGGGAATCGGCGAAGCCGACACCACATCCCAACCGCCCTGCTCCAGCGGCCGGTCCATGCCCTCCCACATCAATTTCGTCGCGCCCTTGCGGCCGGCGTGTCCGAGCTGCAGGCAGATCTTTGCCGCCGAGTTGGCGTGGACGAAATCGGCGATGCGGCGCCAGGCGGCTTCCTGATCGTCGTTCCACAAGCCGGCGCAGCCATGCGTGATGCGTGCGTCGCGCCCGACGCAAACCATCTCGGTGAAGATCAGCCCCGCGCCGCCAATGGCGCGCGAGCCGTAATGCACGAGGTGGAAATCGCCGGGCACACCTTCCTTTGCGGAATACATGCACATCGGTGACACCACCGCGCGGTTGGCAAGCGTCATCTCGCGCAGCCGCAGCGGCTGGAACATCGGCACGACGGGCTTTTCCGTATCGACATCGAAGCCGCGGGCACGGACCTGCCGGGCAAAGGCCTTGTCGACCTCGGCAACGAAATCCGGCGCACGCAAATTCAGATTGTCATAGGTGATCGCCTTCGAGCGCGTCATCACGCCGAAGGCGAACTGCACGGGATCGAAATCCCAGAAGCGGTCGACATGCTCGAACCAGACCAGCGAGACGTCGGCGGCGTGCTGCGTCTTCTCGACCTCCTCGCGCCGGCCGTGCTCGTAGGTTTCGAGCGCGGCCGATATCGACGGCGCGCCCTTCATGGCTTCCGCCAGCGCAATGGCGTCTTCCATCGCAAGCTTGGTGCCGGAGCCGATCGAGAAATGCGCGGTCGCCTTGGCATCGCCCAAGAGCACCATGTTGCCCCGGACCCAGCGCTTGCTGCGGATCATCGGGAAATTGCGCCACATCGAGCGGTTGATCAGCAGCGGATGGCCGTCGAGGAACCAGCCGAAGATCTGCGCCATGCGGTCGGCGGATTGCCGCTCATCGAGGCCCTTCAGCCCGGCGCGCTCGAAGGTGTCGGGATCGGTCTCGAAAATCCAGGTCGAGCGGCCGGCCTCGTACTGATAGGCATGCGCGATGAACGGGCCCCACTCGGTCTCCTGGAAGATGAAGGTGAAGGCATCGAGCGGTTTGGTGGAGCCCATCCAGGCGAACACATTCGAGCGGAGATCGACCTCGGGTTCGAAGTGGCTGGTGTATTTTTCGCGAAAGCGGCTGTTGATGCCGTCGGCGAGAATCACGAGATCGGCGCCGGCGATGCGGGGATCGCAGTCGTCGGCAATCTCGATCTCGAAGTGGAGCGCGACGCCAAGCTCGCGCGCCCGCGCCTGCAGCAGCATCAAGAGCGTGCGGCGCGAGCAGCCGCAAAAGCCGTTGCCGCCGACGCGGTGCACCGTGCCGCGGAAATGCACGGCGATGTCGTCCCAATAGGCGAATTCCTGCGTGATGCGCCGGTAGCTCGGCGGATCCCAGGTTTCGAAATTGTCGAGGGTGGCGTCGGAGAACACCACGCCGAAACCAAAGGTGTCGTCGGCGCGGTTGCGCTCATAGACGGCGACGTCGGCCTCCGCCCGCTGCTTTTTCAGCAGGATCGCGGCGTAGAGACCGGCCGGGCCACCACCGATGATCGCGATCTTCATGAAGGCCTCCGCAAGTCGAGCTGACTACCAGACCCAATACCACTCCCAAGGCTGAATATATTTTAAGCTTAAAATAATTTCCTGGCAAGCCCCTCGTCGCCGGCTCAGTTGCCCTGGAACACCGGCTTGACCTTGTTGGCGAACGCCTCGAAAGCGCGGCCGAAATCGGCCGTGGTCATGCACAGCGCCTGCGCCACCGCCTCGGCCTCGATCGCCTCCTCCACCGACATCGCCCATTCCATGGCGAGCATCCGCTTGGTCATGGTGTTGGCGAAGTTCGGCCCTTCCGCGATCTGACGCGCCAGTTGCAGCGCCTGCGCCAGCACGTGCTCCGGCGCGACGATGCGGCTGAAAAAGCCCCAGCGCTCGCCCTCCTCTGCGGTCATGAAGCGGCCGGTATAGAGCAGCTCGGACGCGCGCGATTGTCCGATGATGCGCGGCAGGATCGCGCAGGCCCCCATGTCGCAGCCGGCCAGCCCCACCTTGTTGAAGAGGAAGGCGACCTTGGCGCCAACCGCGGCGAACCTGATGTCGGAGGCCATGGCGACGATCGCGCCGGCACCGGCGCAGATGCCTTCCACTGCCGCCACGATCGGCTGCGGAGCGGCGCGCATCGCCTTGACGAGATCGCCGGTCATCCGCGTGAAGGCCGTCAGCCCCTTGGTGTCCATCTTGACCAGCGGACCGATAATCTCGAACACGTCGCCGCCGGAGGAGAAATTGCCGCCGGCGCCGGTGACGATGACGACCTTGACCTGATCGTCGAAGGCGCAGGCGCGGAAGAAATCGGTCAGCTCCCGATAACTCTCGAAAGTCAGCGGATTCTTGCGCTCGGGCCGGTTCAGCGTCACCGTCGCGACCCCGTCCACGACGGCAAGCAGAAAATGTTTTGGCGTGTAGTCGGCGAGCGGCACCGTCACGGGGTTGGCTGGTCGGCTCATGGAATCTCCTTGGCTTTATCGAGCGGTCCGTGCCGCCTTGATCTCAAATTTCACCGCCGGCCACCGCAATGGCCTGACCGGTGATGGCGCCGGCGCCCGCGCCGCACAGCCATAGCACGGTGTCGGCGACTTCCTGCGGCGTCACCAGGCGCCCTTGCGGATTATGTTTGGCAAGCTCGGCCACCGCCTGCTCGCGGCTGCGGCCGGTCTTCTTCATGATGTTGTCGAGGCTGGCAGCGACGAGATCGGTGTCGGTGAAGCCCGGACATACCGCGTTGACGGTGATCGGCGTGCCGGCGAGCTCCAGCGCCAGTGCGCGCACCAGGCCCACGACGGCATGCTTTGCCGCGACATAGGCGCTGACATAAGCATAGCCCTTCAGTCCCGCGGTCGACGCGACCGCAACGATGCGGCCCGAGGGCCGCGTCCTCATCGACGGCAATGCGGCGTGAATCGAATGCACCACGCCCATGAAGTTGACGTCCATCATGCGCGCGAACAGCGCGGCATCCGATTTTGCAAATGGCGCGGATTCGGCCACCCCGGCATTGGCGACGAGAATGTCGATCGGCTGCCGCTCCGCGGCGCGGTTGATTGCCGCGGCGATGGCGGCCCGATCGGCGACGTCGGCGACATCGGCAAAGTGCGCGTCCCCCGCTGCAATCGCCTCATCCAGCGCCGCCGGCTTTCGGCCGACCACCGTGACGGTTATCCCCTGCCTTGCCAGCGAGGCCGCGATGGCGCGGCCGATGCCGCGGCCGCCGCCGGTGATCAGCGCATGCGGGGCGTGCGGCGTTGCGGGCATGCGGTCCTCCTTCCGGGAAATCCTCGGCAGGACCGCAATATATTTTAAACTTAAAGCTTTTGCAATCGACCTGACCGCGCGAGCGCCGGCCGCCCCGGCGCGCTTCGGACGGGGTTGCGATGCCCTGAAGCCGGGCGGGCGGCGCGCGCGGGTTGCGGACGGGCCTGCCGTTCCCCGGCGAGACGATGCACTTGCTGCTCGCCGCGCAGGATGACGATGTCCGGCGGCGTCAGGCCAAGGTTCGACAACTGCTCATCGCCGAGATTTGCGAGCCACGCGCGGATGCGCTGCTTCGCGGGATCGTTGCTGGCCGCAACGAGACGGCGCACCAGACTCGACTTGGCTTTTGGTAACGCCTGCGGATCCCGCGGCGGGAGCGCGATTTGTGAGCCGACCATGTTCACCATTCCCTCTTTTGTGCTGTCTACTCAAGCCGCGTTCCGGGGCGGCAGCGATCGAACTGATGAATCCGAATGGCGGATGCCCGCGATAACGCGCGGCACGATGGTCGCGCCCTGGTCGCCGGGGATCAGGGAGCGCTCGTCCGCTCCGGCGCGGACGCCCGGCCGACGCACCACGTTTTCGATATCGCCGCGGGTGATGCCGAGGTCTCGAAGCATGTGGTCGTTCAGTTCGCTGAGTTCAGTGATGGCGTGACGGACCGCCAGTTCGATTTCGATCGTCCGCTTCAGGCGGGCGAGCAATTGGATGATTCGCATGGAAAGAAGCGCGATAGCCACGGTCATGTCCGGCTTCCTTGAGTTGATGGGGGACGGGCTGGGATGAAACAGCGCGCCGGCGCGTCATCGATGATGAAGGGTGCGCGTATTGGTCTGGATGCCATGCGGCCCGGCCAGGCTGCGGTGCGAACGTGGCCGAGGTCAAGCGCGGCGGCTGAGGTCGTGCACGAGGCAGCCACCGCGATTCGTGCGAGCACCTGGATGGCCCAGCGCCGACCGGTTCGCGAATGCTGACGGGCCCGCTCTGGTCCGCGCCTGTCGTACCTGGGGACCGGGCTGGAACTGAAAAACGAGTGTCTTGGCAAATCAAAATCCTCCGCAAGTGATGCGGAGAATTTGCCAGCCGCCAACTACCCGATTGTCTCAGCCCGGCAAAACAAGATTACGGCTGTAACCGGCGATGCCGCATTTCTGGCTTTTTTCAGTAAGCCTCGACCGGCAGGGCGAAGACATAGCCCACGCCGCGTTCGGTCAGAATGACGCGCGGTGCGCTCCGGTCGGTCTCCAGCTTGCGCCTGAGCCGCAGCACCTGGACATCTATGCTGCGATCGAAAATGTCCTCGTGAATCCGCGTCGCCTGCAAAAGATGTTCGCGCGACAGCGGCCGCTGCGGCGCTTCGAGGAAGGCCAGCAACAACGCATACTCGCCCTTGCTCAGCGGGACCTGCGCCTCGTCCGCATCGAGGAGCCTGCGGCCGCGCCGCTCCAGGCGCCAGCCGCCGAACCGGTAGCCTCCGCGCTCCGGATCGCGGGCGCGCGCGATCCGCCCCATTTCCTGACGCCGCAGCACGGCACGAATACGGGCCAGCATCTCTCGCGGATTGAAGGGTTTTACCAGGTAATCGTCCGCGCCGAGCTCAAGTCCGACGATGCGATCGATTTCATCCGAGCGGTGGCCAGTCATGACGATGACCGGCACATCCGAGTTCGAACGAATGTCGCGGAGGAGATCAAGCCCGTCATCCTGGCCGAGCCGGAGATCAAGCATGATCAAGCCGGGATCGATGCTTTCCAGACACCTGTTCAGCTCCGCCCGGCCCGATGCGGCCTTCACGGGAACGCTATGCTCTTCGAGGAACCGCGTCAGCATTTGGCGCAGCGAAGGATCATCGTCGACGACGATGACGTGTCCTGCACTTTCGGTCATTGGCAAAAACCGCCGGCAAGCAATCAACGAACCCCGCGCGCTCTCTTAATTAGTGTGTACCAGGGCCATTCCGTCAGGGCTGACCGGCTTCAAATGGCCGTGAGAGTTCCATTCAGCCCACGCCGCAAATTTCAGAAACGGCCAGTTGGCCGCCGCGGGTCGCAGCGATGGTTTCAGAGGTAGCGCGATGGCGCCCGCGCGAAACCGTGAGGTAGCTGCGGCCCGCAATCCTGACCAACGACGCACAAGGCGTCGCAGCCAGTTCAAAGTCAGGAGAATTAAGGATGTCGATAATATCGGTGGTGGGAGTCGTCGTTGCCGGTCTACTTCTGGGATCCGCCTCGATCGTCAACGCAACGGAAGACGCGAACGCGATCAAATCGAGGTCGGCCGTCAACCACAACAACAACGCAGCGATCGTGCCACCACCGAGGCAGGCGCCGGTCGGCCACCGCCAACCTCGCGTCAGCGACATTCCGTCCACTACGCTTTCTCCGCTCGACCTCGAACTGAGGCGGGAAGACGAGTTGATCGACCGGAAACTCATCATCTGCAGAGGCTGCTAGTTCGGCCGCCGGCGGACCATCCCGAAAGATGGTCCGCCTTGCCGTCGATCGTCAGTGCAACCTGGCTGCGGCCGGAACCGGCAGGCAGCGCGACAAGGCACTGCTCAAGGCGGAGGACATCAACGGATAATGCAGAAACTCGGATACCCCGGAAGCTGCGAGTTGCAGGGGATCGACGTATCTCGCGGACGGAATGGCGAGGAGGATCGGCAAAGAAGGCGCGGCCTCATGCGCCTTCGCCGCCAATGCCAGCGCCGCACCTGCTCCCGGATGGGGGCATATCAGTATCGCATGAAAGCGTCCCGGATCCGCGCGGCACATCTTCAATGCTTCGGACGGTTCGCGCACGCCGACCGGCTCGTAACCAAGAGCGGCGAGGATCTCCTCGTCCAGCAACAGCCGCGCCGTGTCCGGTTGCACGATCATCACCATCTCGCCGCAACCACGGGCGGCCTGCGGCGAAGCCACGGGCATAGCGGCCGTGCCGCCGGCGTGGGCCGATGGAAGCCATATTTCGAAACGCGTGCCGGCTCCCGGAGCGCTCTTCACGTCGATCGCGCCGCCATGCTCCAGGACAGTCTGGCGCGCCGTCGACAGTCCGAGGCCGTTACCCTCAGGCCGGGTGGTGAAAAAAGGCTCAAAGATCCGGTCCATGGTCGCCTCGTCCATTCCATGACCGGTGTCCGAGATCGAAACGATTGCAAAGCGCCCCGCACCGATTTCGCTGCCGCGAATTCGCATCGGCCGATCGCTGTCCCAGGAGTCGATGCGGATCTCGATCCTGCCGCGCTCATTCGTCGCCTGCACGGCGTTGCGGCAAATATTGAGGAAGACCTGCTGCAACCGGGCAGCCTCGACCAACACGTCCGAATCTTCCGCCGCCTGTTGCACCACGAGCTCGAAATCGGGAGGCAGCGACGCCCTGAGCAAATGCTCCGTTTCGGCCACCAGCGAATTGATGCTTACACGCCCGCGCCCGCCCTGCTTGCGACCAAAGGAAAGGATCTGATCGATTAGCTGGCGCGCGCGCTCGCTGGCATGGCGTATCTGATCGAGGTGGCTGCCGCCCCCACCTCCGGAACGGGCCTGTGCATCCGCCATTTCGGTGTATCCAATGATCGCGCCGATGATGTTGTTGAAATTGTGCGCGACGCCGCTGGCAAGTGCCCCGATCGTCTCCATCCGCCTGGCGTGCTGCAGAATGGCTTCCAGCCGCTCCTTTTCCCGTTCAAGCGCGACCCGCCTTACGGCATTGTCGATGACGTCGAACGCCATCCGGAAAATCCGGACTTCGCCATGCTGCGTGAGCGCACGGGCACGAAGCGCATCAAATCCGAGCACTGCACGCGTTTCCCGCTGGTCACGTCCTGCAACACAGAGCCAGCCGTGAAGCCCGACTTCGGTAAGCAGCTTCTTGGGGTCATAGGGATCGGAAGGCTGAATCGACGGCAAGTGAATCACGTCCTGATCTTGCAGGGCGATGCGCCAGGCCAGTTCAGGCACACGCGCAGGCCAGCCTCGCGGAAATCCCACGCCGTCCCTGCACCATTGATAAGATTGGCCCGGCCTGCCCGGCACTACAAAGTACGCCCGATCCGCGCCGACAAGTCCGGCCAGTTTTTCCAGCGCCTGTTCGATCTGCGCCGCGATCTCGCGCTGTGCAAGATTGATGAAACGGGTCGATATGCCCGCAATGACGTGCTCGAACTCTGCGCGCCGGCGCAGCGCAAGAGCGCGCTCGCTCAGCTGCAGTCCAAGGTAGATCAGAACGCCCAGCAGCCCGAGCGAGGCGACGTACAGCAGAAAGCTGTATCGTCCCGCCGACGCCCTGGCGGCGCGCAGGCGCTGCGCAATCAATGACCGGAGCGCATCCTGCTCGCGCGTGCTTGCCCCCGTCATCAGCGCTTTCAGTATCGCGTCCGTTGCCGGCAGAAGGTCATGCAGCATGCCGCCGTGCGCAAGCACAGCCCGGATCGACGGAGCATCGCTTGACGGCCCCTGCAGGGCGGCGAGCTGGCTCATCGCCTCCTGCACTTCGTGGGCGCTGGTCGACGACGTATCCAGCGTCAGGTGCAGCATGGCCGCGGACAGCTGGTTGGCGGCGCCCGCAACCGGCGCATTGCTCGATTCCGCGAGCGCTGCATTGAACATGCCGAAATATGCGAAGGAGTTTTGCAGCATCGCGTTCCTGGTCTTGAACTTCTCGACCAGGTCTTCCTGCTTGCGGGCGCGAGCGGCAAGCGCCTCGAAGGCGGCGCGCTGCGCCGGTCCTTCCGCCGCGACTTCGCGCAGTCGCTCGAGCGCCGTGTCATAGGCCTCGGTCATGCGTACCAGCGCATCATAGTTGCGCGACAAGCCGGCACGCGCTGTCAGCACTTCCCTGCTCATTCCGCGCTCGGATTGTGAGAAATCGTCGAGTGCCTTGAGCTCGCGGTCAAAGCGGGTGGTATCGAGGCTCAGGCTGCTCAACCAGGCGAGCAGTGACAGCAGGAACAGCAATACAGCGGCGACCGTCGCGAATTTCACGGTGCGGCTCCGACAGGCTTGCCGCGAAACGTCCCCGTCAGTGTTCCCAGGTAGGCGACGATCTCCTTGATCTGTGCGTCGGTCAGGTTTGCGTTAAGCTGGGCAAAGCCCATCTTCCTGACCGCATCCTCGAGGGTTGGTGAGCTGCCGTCGTGGAAATAGGGAGCGGTCGTAGCAACATTGCGCAGGCTGGGGACACGAAGGATTTCCGGCCGTGGCGACGCTAACGGATGAAAGATGCCGTGGCGCTGGAAGAGATTGCCGCCGACATTCACGCCTTGATGACAGGAAACGCACCCCAGCGACTTGAAGAGCCGGTATCCATTCAATTCAACCGGCGACAGGGCGCTCGTCTCCCCCTTTAGCCAACGGTCGAACCGGCTGCCCGGTGTCAGCAGCGTCTGTTCGAATGTCGAGATGGCATCCACGACATTTCCTGCATCCGCAAAACCGCCGTATGCGGCAACAAATTGAGCCCGGATCTCAATGTCCGAGTTCAGCCTTTTCACGATCTCCGCGAGCTTGTTGTCCATGGCGTGCGGCGCTTCGAGCAAGGCCGTGGTCTGGCCGTCGAGGGAGCGGTATCGTCCCTCCCAGCCCAGCCGGAAGCTGAGCGCTGCGTTGAATACTGTGGGCGTGTTGAGCGGCATCGGCGCGTCGTCAATGCCCTGGTCCAGACTGTTCCGGCCCGCTCCGTTGCCGGAGAGGTCATGGCACGACGCGCAGCTGCGCGAATTGTCGCGCGACAGGCGGGGATCCCGGAAAAGCCGCTCACCCAGCTTGACCTTCAACGGATCCAGTGCAGGGGGCGCGGGAATCGGCGTGATCGGCTCTTCGAGGGCGACGCTGTCAGTCTCCACGGGCTGTTCGGTCGCCTGCGCAAGCACCGGCGATTGCGGCAGGCATGCGAGCGCCAGCACGCAAATCCCGCGCAGCAGCGATCGCGCAAGTCGGGCGACTTTGGTTTGGTGGAGGATCAAGCGGAACCGGTCCTGGGCCGAGCGGGCATTAGCAAATCTTCCCGAAGACGAGAAATCCGATGCCCTGCCGAAATGCTGCATTTGCGAACGATCTTGCGATGATGAACGCGCCGTTCATCACAAAGCCGCGACCGGGGCCGCCCTCACGCATGCGTGAAACTACGCATCGTGTTCGAAACCATCGGCCGATTTTTTCGGCCGATGGTTCCGAACGATGCAACCGCTGGAAGCGCGATCATCCACGCGGGATGCTGGTCCGCAGATGCAAGACCGACGGTGCGCTCATGACCTCGGCATGGTTCCAGCCGGTCCGCACGCCGTTCGCATCTTCAATTCGCTCCATGATGTGGGGAGATCGAAGCAGCGAGCCAGGTTGCAGCAGCTGATTGACATCCATGGCCGCCTTATGAACCACGGGATCGGTGACCGCGGCGCGGAGCATCGCGGATTCGAACTGGATGCTCTCCTGAAAATGCTCCGGTCGCGGCCCGCGCACATCCGGATAAAGCAGATCGCGGCTCGTCGACATGGCCCATGGCGTTTCCAGGACAGAGGCGACCTCCGCCATGAATCCCTCCTGCAAGGCAATGACGGGATCGGATTCGGCCACCGCGTCTTGCAGGACATCACGCAGAAGTCGTGCCTGCTGGGCAGCCGAGGACATGCCCTGACCGTTGATCGGATTGAAGCGGCAAAGCGTGTCCGCGATGGGCAGGAGTCCGCGGGGCAGGCGCCGGCTGCGTTCGAAATGCCGCCATACGCTGGCTGGAAATGCAAACTGCCGCAGTTCCTCGACGGGCTTTGCATGGCGAAGCGCATCGTACAGGGTTGGCGCGATCAGGCCGCGAAACGCCGCCACATAGTCGTCCCACCCGTCGATCCGCCGCAACCGGCCGCGTTGACCTATCGTCACCATGAAGCGGTTGCGCTCCATCGGAAGCAGTACGCCGCGGTCGCTGATCGTGGGCGGATCGTTCTGCGTCAGCACCAGTTTCCAGTTCCTTGACGCACGCTCTGGAAGCTCGACCGTCGCCGACGTGTAATACAGGTCAATGTCGACCTCGCTGGTTTCGAGTCGCTCGAGACCCAGGGTGTCGAACAGCGCCGATGTCGGTGCCCCCCGGCCCGACGCATCGACCACCAGGTCGGCGTCGATCCCCGCCGACACGCCGGATTGATGGATGAACCGCACGCCCTGCACATTCGCGCTCGACACGGCGGCTACGATCTCGGTCACCTTGCATCCCGAGCGGATTTCAAGGTTTGCAATTGCTTCGGCCTTCCGCCTGAGGACCAGTTCGAGCAACGGCCGCGATGCACAGATCAGCGTTTGCCCGAGGTCACGCTGCGGCAACCGTCCGACCGCGGGATGCTCGAAACGAACATCCCGGGCGACGTTGACAGGAACGCCGCCGGCCTGAAGCAGTGCGTCCGAGTATCCGGGAAAGATCTCGTTCAGGGCCTTCAGGCCGCCTGCGAGAAGGCCGTGGGGATGCCGGCCCTGCGGCACACCGACGCGCGCCTGCGGGAGGGGCTTCAGGTCGTCGCGCTCCAGGATCAGGACCTGCCGGAAATAGGGCGCCAAAACCGCGGCTGCCGATAGCCCGCCAATGCCGGCCCCGATGACGACCGCGCGTTGGCCAATCAGATTGCTCATTGCTGTCTGTTCCTCTGTTGGGAACAGACAGTTGGGGCTTTCGTGTTGCGCGGCGGTTTCAAAACCGCAGAAGCCGGTCACCGCCGTAACAATCGGCCGCGCTTACTCCTCTGCCCGCTTCGCCTCGTGCCTCACGTGCGGGCTGCGAGCTGCCGCTGCGCCTGCAACCGCTCCTTGGCCGCTTCGGTAAGGCCGGCGATGCCGATCTGGCCGCGCGACAGACCGATGTCGTGCAACTCGCGGTCGGAGAACCTTCGCAGGATCGCCAGGTTGGCCTGCTGCTCGCGCTGCGCGATGAGCGCGGCAATCGCATTGTTGACGGCGCGAAACACGCTGCGGCGAAACGCCCTGACCGATCTGCGGATCGAAACAGGCGTCGAGGAAAAGTCGGAAGCGATGCTCATGATAGTTCATCCTGTTGAAGAGGGTTCTCCCCTTCCCCGCCTGCACCATGCATGCAGACGGCCTCCAGGACTTTCAGATAGGCAGGATTTTTCCTCCAGATAAGCTTGAGACGGGCGTCGGAATGGGAGCCATGCGCGCGCGTGTGGCTGTGCTCGATTGCACCGAGCCATTCACGAGGCGCACACGCGGGCGTGTTGCATCTTCCTCATCAAGGCCGACCCACTGTCATTCCGGGGCGCGCCTCTTGGCGCGAGCCCCGGAATGACGAGTGGAGGTAACGTCACGCCCCCGATCCTCCCTGCACGATCTTCTCGTTCAGTTTCTGGTCGACGATTTCCACGGTGCGGTCGATCTCGGGATTGGGCTGGCCGAGCTGATGCGAGATCAGCTTTACCAAAAGATCGACGCGCTCGATGAAGGGGGCGCCCGCGGCGACGGCGCGCGCGGCCGATGATGGTTTCAACAGGCTCTCCGCTGCCTTGGCGTATTTTGCGAACGGCACCTGGTCGGCCGGATCGGCGCCGAGTTTGCGCGCGACGGCGTCGACGTGGTCGTAGATCGCCTGCGACTGCTTCAGGTCGCCGTGCACGGCGTCGCGGATCGACTGCGGATCGTTCGGCGTGATGCAGCGGTAGTTGCCGGTGAGCAGCATCGACCATTTTGCCAACGGCACGAACAGCGAATCGAAGACTTTCAGCTTCACCGGTACGTCCTTGCCGTCGAGCGTGACGGCATCGATGTCGGCTTCCAGCTCGCGCAGCAGCGCGTTGTGCTTCTCGTCCGCGAAGATCGCGGCCTTGAAATTGGTGGGGAGACCAACATGCAGCACGTTCGCCGCCTCTTCCGGCGGACGGAAGGCTTGCGGATCGGGCGAGCAGAGCGTCACCAGGCCCGGCTTGAATCGCTCCCACACCCGCGCGTTGGTGTAGGCCTCGTCGAGATCCATATCCCTCAGCGCCGGGATGCGCTGCAGATAAGGCAGCGGCGGCATGTTCATGATGGAGAGGCACGGCAGGCCTGCGGCGGCGATCTTCACCATCAGCACGCGCACGGTGTGGTTGGTGTATTGCGGCTCCTGCATCGCAAGCGCCACCAGATCGTAGCGCGAGACGTCGACGGCTTGTGGCTCGGCCGCGTCGAGCTTGCCGGGCAGGTCGCGCGAAAAGATCGCGCGGTGCATTGCCTCGTCGCGCAGCTTGATGCGCACTTCGGTGCCGTCGCGGTTGATCAGCTCGGCCGTCTTCTTGCGGCAGACGAGGGTCACGTTGTGACCCGCCATCAAGAGCTTGGTCCCCAGCAGGGAGCCGTAGGAGGCTCCCAGGATCAGAATGTTGCGCGCCATGTTTTTCTTTCAAGAAGTCCGAATTGTCCCCTGCTCCATAACGCGCGATTTCGATTTCGCGCCCGATGGGCGGGCGTGTCTAACGCATGTGAGGGGGCCTGACAATTGCTGGTATACCAGAGAACGGATGAATTAGGTTCTGCGCCTAAGTCATTGCTGTTCAGAGAGAATTTGCGCAGCGCCGCCAAGACCCTGGCGGAAAGCTTCATCGAAGGTAACGGCCGAAAGCCGCCATCTCTCCTGCTTGCCCTGCCGATCGAGTTGCCACTCGCCATTCCAGCGAAAGGCCTGCTCGTCCCAGACGAGGTGCGCGACCAGCACGGCTTCGCCGCCCTGCTTCGCGGCCGCGGCCGCCAGCGTTGCTGGCGGGATGCTGGCGAGGACAGCGTCATCGGCGCCGAGGTTTTGCAGTGTCGCGGCATCCGGCAGCGCGAGGGAGAGGCCGCGCTTGTCGGCGGCGGCGAGCAGTGCTTGCCGCTCCAAATCCGATTGCTTCGAGTCGGAGGCGACGACGTAGCGTCGGGCGGCGAATTGCATTTCGGCGAACACGGAAAGTACTGGGCGGCGGGAGAGCCATGGTTTTGTGCCGAGGGCGGCGAGAAGTTCGTTGATAGCGGCTTCGTCGAAGTCGGCTGCGAGAACGAAGGAGCGGTCGCGCGTGCCCTGTTCATCGTTCTTGGGCTTGCCGCCCTTTTCGTCGCGGTAGGAATAGTCGCGGACGAGTTTTGCGGCGTCTTGCTTGTAGGGCTCGAGGCGCGGGTCGCCGGCGAGGCGGAGTTGGCCGGAGACCTTGATGAGGACGTCTTCCAGGCACGCTGCAAAGCCGGTGAGGCGGTTGGCTTCGCCGGTGCCCGTGACGATGGTTTGGGCGCGGTAGAGGTTTTCCGCCGCCGCGGGTCCGGCGAAGCAGCCAATGAGAATGACGAAAAGCGCAATGCGAAGAAATTGCCGCAACTTCAGGCCCGCTTCGGGTGCAGCACGACCGGGCGCGCGGCCTGCTCGCGGATCGCCTCCTCCATCACGGCGGCGAGCGCCGCCTGGTCGAACGGTTTTGACAGCCGCGGCAGATGCGGCCGGGCGGAGCCGAGCAGATCGGCATAGCCGGTGCAGAGCACCACGGGGATCGTGGCATCCTCGGCGGCGATCGCCTCGGCGAGCTGCAGGCCGTTCATCCCCGGCATGGCGTAATCGGTCACGACGATGTCGACCTTCGCGGTGCGGCGCAGCAGCTGCACCGCTTCCTCGCCGGAGCGCGCCTCGACCACGGCGTGGCCGAGATCGTCGAGCATCGCGGCGATATTGTCGAGCACCAGCAGGTCGTCGTCGACCACCAGCACCGAGAGCGGCCGGCTGCTGCGCACCGGCGCGCGCGCCGGCTGCGGCGCCTCGCCCGGCTCGGCCTTTTCCTCTTGCGCGGCGGGCAGCCAGATCTCGGCAGAGGTCCCCTCGCCGAGCCGGCTCTTCAACACCAGCGCGCCGCCGGATTGCTCGGCCAGTCCCTTGACCATCGGCAGGCCAAGCCCGGTGCCCTTGCCGACGCCCTTGGTGGTGAAGAACGGCTCCTGCGCATGCTGCAGCGTCTCGGCGTCCATGCCGCCGCCGTTGTCGCTCACCGACAGCGCGACGTAGCGCCCCGCCGAAAGGCCCTCGATGGCATCAGCCTCGCGCGCGGCGATGCTGATGACGCCGCCCCCCGGGTGCAGCGCATCGCGGGCATTGACCGCGAGGTTGAGCACGGCGAGCTCGAGCTGGTTGGCGTCGACCTTCACTTTCGCAAGCTCGATCGGAAAATGCGTCTCGACCCGGATGCCCGGATCGAATTTCAAGAGCGCCGCCATGCCGCGGACGAGCTCCGGCACGTCGACCACCACGGGTTTGAGATCCTGCTTGCGCGCGAAGGCCAGCATGCGCTGGGTCAGCGAGGCGCCGCGGGTGGCGCTCTGGATCGCGTTGTCGAGCAGCCGCAGGATTTTTGGGTCTTCCGACTGCAGGCGCTTTTTCGCAAGCTCGAGGCTGCCGAGGATGATGGCGAGGATGTTGTTGAAGTCGTGGGCGACGCCGCCGGTGAGCTGGCCGATGGTCTCCATCTTCTGCGACATGGTGAGCGCATCGCGGGTCTTCTCCAGCGCTTCCTGGGCGCGGCGGCGTTCGCTGACGTCGCGCACGATATTGGCAAAGCCTTTCGCCTCGCCGCGCTCGTTGCGCACGGCGCGCAGCGTCGCCTCGGCCCAGAACCGGCTGCCGTCCTTGCGCACGCGAAAGCCCTCGCCGGCCGATTTGCCGTCGCGCGTCGCCTCGCGCAGCATCGCTTCGGGCACGCCAGCCTCGCGGTCCTCCTCGGTGTGCAGGATGGCGTAGTGGGAGCCTACGATCTCCTCGCCATAGCCGATCAGCCGGATGGCGCCGAGATTCCAGTTGGCGACGCGGCCGTCGGAATCGAGCATGAAGATGGCGTGATCGGCGACGCCCTCCACCAAGAGGCGGAATTTCTCCTCGCTTCGCCGCAGCATCTCGGCTTCGCGCCCGGCCCGCTCGGCCGAGGCGCGGTCGTAGACGGCAGCCGCAAGCCCAATGACGAGGACGATGATGGTGATCCCGGCGACGAGGAAGGCGAGCGGCGCCTGGCCGACCGCGCCGTGCGCGACGCGGACCAGCCCGGCATCGATGGGGATGAAGGAGGAGCCCTCCATCGCGGCATAGTGCATGCCGGAGATCGCCGCGCCCATCACGCCGCCGGCAAAGATGCGCTGCAGCACGTTCGTGGTGTGGAAGGCGAGCACCAGCGCGACCATGGAGGCGCCGATCGCGATCGCGATGGAGAGCGCGACCCAGAGCGGATCGTAATGGATGGTGGCGGCCATCCGCATCGCGGCCATGCCGGTATAGTGCATGCCTGAGATGGCAAGGCCCATGCCGATGCCGGAGACGATCAGCGCCCGCGGCCGCTGGCTGACGACGACGAAGGCGGCCGCCGCGACCAGGATGGGGATCGCGAGCGAGAGCAGCGTGAGCAGCGGATCGTAGGAGACATCGATGCCGTGCAGGGTGAAGGCCAGCATGGCCACGAAATGCATCGACCAGATGCCGCCGCCCATGGCGACCGCTGCGGCGACCAGCCAGCCGAGGCTGGCGGAGCCGGAAGAGGCCCGCATGCGGGTCGCGAGATCGAGCGCGGTATAGGAGGCGAGCGCGGCGATCAGGATCGACAGCGCCACCAGAACGGGATCGTGGGAACCGGGATGATGATGCATTCCGCCGAATCGCACCGCGATTGTCAGGTGACATTTTTCCCGCCTGCAAAACGGCTTTGGTGTGGCGCACGGCGCCGGCAGCGCAATTTTGGGTTAAGAGATGCGAAAAAATTACACCGGGAACAGGATGTTTGGGGGAAACAGGATGTTTCCGGGCACAGCGGTTCCGCTCCCGCGGCGCCGTCGCGCCCCGGGTTTTGGCCGTTGCGTTGGCCCTCTCCTAAGTGAGGGCGCGGGGAAAGCCGGGCGCCGGATGCACCCGTAGATCCCGTGCGCTGCGGGCGCACGGGCATCCCGTGTGCCGGAGCACACGGGCAAGGACTACGAGTACAGCCGACCACGCCGGCTTTCCCCGCGCGATGTTTGGCGGCTTATACGTACTCTCCCCGGTGAGCGGCCTTTGTTGTCACCGTTGTCCCGCCAGCACAGGCCGGCGGGAATAGACGCCAGGGTCGCGGCGCCAGGACCACACGATTTCACCGTCCGCCGCGAACGTCTCGTCTGGTGATCGGGTCACCTGACGCCCGCGACGGCCATCGCATCCCGCGCCCAACGAAACGAGACGATGCGCATCGCCCCTCCTAGGGGCACGGGACGGGGAATGTATAATGGAAATCGGAATTATGGTAAAGCGAAATATTTTTTATTTTAGGGCTTGACAAACTTCCGCAAAATCGAATTAGCGGGCCAAGTTATCTCAATACTATGGAACATTGCCCTTAGCGGCTGCCGCCGAAGGCCGTTTACATCGGCACTTCTGAGAGGGCGGTCACAACATCGTAGTTTACACCGATAGCTTCGAAGTGCTTGCGGCCGCAGGAGACCTTTTGATTCTCCTTGGTGCGGCGCTCACCCGAGTCCAACGTGCCCTTGGTCTCGCGGACGAAGTACAGCTTTTCTTCGCGCTCGGTCACGAACGGCCCAATCCGGATTATAAGAGCCAATCGGCGTATCAATTTTGAACCAAGACGGTAGTTTAACGAAGAGCTTTACGTTGTCGTTGCTGTCCAAATCTCGCGCGAAGCGCTTCTCAACCTCAGAGTCGTATTCCACCGCGTCGAATAGCGACTTGTCTTTGTTCTGCACCTCATAAAGGCTGCTCAAGTAGCGAACGATCCCCTCTTCGGCGTCCCGCTCGATCCGACTCTGCTCCCAGTAAGTGCCAGCAACTTTTTCGTACTTGATGCCTTCAAGCATCAGCTCATAAAGCGCGCCCGAAATCTCCTTCGCAACCGCTACCATGAATGCTTGCGGATTAATCCTGAACTCGGCAAGTCGGCCCGAGCGTTTCAATATTTCCGCCAGCGTATGCCGGGTCAGTTCGGTCTCGCTCTGTAAGAATGCGAGGATGTCAGGCAGTAGTTTGATCGGACCCGCATCGCGTACACGGGTTGCGATCTGCCTGTCAGCCGACACGCCGGCACTGGACATATCCACCTCCACGACAGTCGTCGCAACTCGCGGCGCGCTTATGCCCGTCGTGGCGACCCAACTGCCCATCGCGTCTACGCCTCACAATTTTCCCATCCTGATCGAGAAAAGCTCTTCATCTCCGATTCTGTTGGGACCGCCTAACCCAAACACCTAAGCTGCACATGTCCTCCGCAGCTAGTTGCGCGCTCAGGAGCCGGAATGCACCTCCAACGCGCCGGGAGTGCAAACTTTCTGGCTGGGGCGGGAGGGATCGAACCTCCGAATGGCGGAATCAAAATCCGCTGCCTTACCGCTTGGCTACGCCCCAATGGGCCGGCCGGGCTGGTCGCGACGCGAGGGCGACGCGAACGCCCGTTGGCCACGCCGGTCTATAGGGGGAGCGGCGTTAGTTCAACCCGCCTTCGCTAAGGCTACGGCGGGGCAGGCCCGGCTTCGCCAACCGCCTTCGTCCGAAGGCGGACTTCGGCGCGTCAAGAGGCTACGGCGGGGCAGGCCCGGCTCGGACGGAGGCCGGGGCTTCGAGCCTTTAATATAGAGAGAGGCGCGCCTGGGGCCCATCCTTCGAGACGCCCGCCTTTGGCGGGCTCCTCAGGATGAGGTCGGTGGGTGTTTCGGCAGCGGGCGGAAGGTTGTCGCGGCGAAACCGCCCGCCCCGCCCCCGAAACCCGCGCGTTTTGGCTCCGTAGTCACTGCGGTTGGCCGATTCGGCCATTGAGAGCGCGGCCGTTTCGTGCGATACGGCGGCGTATCGTCACTCGTCCCCTCACAGTCCGGGCCACCGCCATGACCTACACCGCGCCGATCGCCGACATCCTGCTTTCGCTCAACCATGGCGCGGGGCTGAAGGCCGCCGTCGCGGCCGGGCATTACGGCGATTTCGACGGCGACATCACCGCGGCCGTGCTGGAGGAAGCCGGCAAATTCGCCAGCGACGTGCTCGCGCCGCTCAACCGTGTCGGCGACGAGCACGGCATCAAGCTCACAGACGGCGTGGTCACGACCGCGCCGGGCTGGCCGGATGCCTACAGGCAATGGGCGGCGGCGGGGTGGAACGCGGTGGCGGGGCCGGAAGCGTTCGGCGGGCAAGGCCTGCCGCTCGCGATCCACGCGGCGTGCACCGAAATCTGGTCGGCGTCGAATATCGCCTTCGGGCTCTGCCCGCTGCTGACGCATGGCGGCATCGAGGCGCTCGATGCCCATGGCTCGGAGGAACTGAAGCAGATTTATCTGGCAAAGCTCGTGTCCGGCGAATGGACCGGCACCATGCAGCTCACCGAGCCCGGCGCCGGCTCCGACGTCGGCGCCCTGCGCACCCATGCCGAGCGCGCCGGCGATGGCAGCTATCGGCTGAAGGGCACGAAGATCTTCATCACCTATGGCGAGCACGACATGACCGACAACATCGTGCATTTCGTGCTGGCGCGCCTGCCCGATGCGCCCGCGGGCACCCGCGGCATCTCGCTGTTCCTGGTGCCGAAATATCTGGTCAACAAGGACGGCTCGCTGGGGCAGCGCAACGACATCTATGCGAGCGGCGTCGAGCACAAGCTCGGCATCCACGCCTCCCCCACCTGCACCATGACCATGGGCGATGCCGGCGGCGCCGTCGGCTATCTCATTGGCGAGGAAAACAAGGGCATGGCCTGCATGTTCACCATGATGAACCAGGCCCGCCTCGGCGTGGGGCTCGAGGGCGTCGGCATCGCCGACCGCGCCTTCCAGCAGGCGCTGGGCTATGCGCAGGAGCGCAGGCAGGGCCGCGCGACGGCTAAGAAGGGCGACGGGCTCGATCCGATCATCGTGCATCCCGATGTGAAGCGCATGCTGATGCAGATGAAGAGCATGACCGCGGCGGCGCGCTCGATCTGCTACGCCACGGCGGTGGCGCTCGATGTGGCGGCGCGGGCAAAGGACGCCAGGGTGCGCGAGGATGCGGCTGCGCGCGGTGCGCTGCTCACCCCGATCGCAAAGGCGTTCTCCACCGACATCGGCAACGAGGTGGCGTATCTCGGCGTGCAGGTGCATGGCGGCATGGGCTTCATCGAGGAGACTGGCGCCGCGCAGCATCTTCGCGACGCGCGCATCACCCCGATCTATGAGGGCACCAACGGCATCCAGTCGATCGACCTGGTGACGCGCAAACTCGGGGCGAACGGCGGGGAAAGCGTGTGGAAGCTGCTCGCGGAGCTTTCCGCCATCGTCAAGCAGGTCGAGGCGTCGAACGATCCCGCTTTCGGCACGGCAGGCGCAAAACTGCGCGAGGCGGTGGCGGCGCTGGAGCGGACCAGCACGTGGCTCTTGGAGCGGATGAGCGCCGCGCCGAACGATGCGCTGGCGGGCGCGACGCCGTATCTCCGGCTGTTCGGCGCCACGCTCGGCGGCTGCCTGCTCGCGGGCGAAGCGCTGGCGGCGAAGGGTAGTGGCGAAGGCGATGCCTTGCGCCATGTGGCGCTGGCGCGGTTCTTTGCCGAGAATGTCGCCGTCGCGGCGCCCGCGCTGGAGAAGACGGTCACCGACAGCGCCGACGCCGTCAACGGCGCCGACGCGGTGCTGCTGGCGTAAAGGCGATCTATCCGCGCACTCGAAACACCTCTCCCCGTCGGGGAGAGGTCATCTGACGATGCGTTCCGACCTCTCCCAAAGGGAGAGGTGGCATCGCGGCTGGCGCGGCATATGGGCGCATCCGCATCGCGTTTGTTCATACCCGTTCTCCGGGAAAAAGCCGCGCAGGCGGCTTGGGCGCGGCCGAACATCATGTAGGATATCGCCCAATGACTCGCCGGCGGCAGCGCGGCGGCGGGGTCGGCCCGAGGGTTAACATGACCGAGCACGTGATCGTTGCCGACGACAAGCAGACGCGCATCATCACGATGCGCCGGCCGGAAAAGAAGAACGCCATCACCCACGAGATGTACCGCGCGATGAGCGAGGCGATCGACACCGCGCAGAACAATCCGAAGGTGCGCTGCTTCATCATCACCGGCGGGAGCGGCGGCGTGTTCACCGCCGGCAACGACATCGAGGATTTTCTCGAGAACGGCACCTCCAATATCGACCTGTCGCGTGCCAGCAACGCGGTGAAATTCCTCTACTCGCTGGCGCACAACGTCAAGCCGATCATCGCCGCCGTCGACGGCGTCGCCGTCGGCATCGGCACCACCATGCTGTTCCATTGCGACTATGTGCTCGCGAGCAAAACCGCGCGCTTCTCGGCGCCCTTCATCCAGCTTGGCCTGGTGCCGGAAGCGGCCTCCACGCTGTTGATGCCGCGCACCATGGGCCATCAGCGCGCCTTTTCCATGCTGGTGATGGGCCGGTCCATGGATGCGGATGCGGCGCGCGAGGCCGGCTTCGTCAACGAGGTGGTGGCGCCCGGCCAGACCGAGGCCGAGGCGCGCAAGGTGGCGCGCGACATCTGCGCGCTGCCGGCCGAGGCGGTCGCGATCACGCGCAAACTGGTGAAACTGCCGCCGGAAGACATGACCCGACGCATCGACCAGGAAGCCCACCTGTTCGCCGAGCGCATGCGCTCCAAGGAGGCGGTCGCCGCCTTCCAGGCTTTCGTGGCGCGGCGGAAGAGCTGACCGCTTTGGCCCCGCCGTCATTGCGAGGAGCGCAGCGACGACCCGTCTACGCTTGCTGCGCAAGCTACGCCGGGCTGGGAGTCCGCCGAAGCTCGGACAGCGAAGGCGGAAGCAATCCAGCTTTCTTGTCGAGGCGAAGAAAGCTGGATTGCTTCGCTTCGCTCGCAATGACGGGGAGAGAGCAAGCCACTTACAACGATGCTGATGCCATGACATTCCTCGTTCGCTTCATCCTCGCGCTGGCGGTCATGACCGCACTCGCCGTCTCCCCTGCCCTCGCCCAGCCCGCCCCCGTCGAGCTCCGCATCCTCGCCATCAACGATTTCCACGGCTACCTAAAACCCTTCGCCGGCGGCATCCGCATCGACGATCCCGCCGACAAATCCAAAAAAATCACCGTGCCGGCCGGCGGCGCCGAGCATATGGCGACACTGGTGAAGGAGCTGCGCGCGGGACGCAAGCATTCGATCTTCGTCGCCGCCGGCGATTTGATCGGCGCCAGCCCCTTTTTGTCGGCGCTGTTCCATGACGAGCCGACCGTCGAGGCGCTGTCGATGATGGGCCTCGACGTCGCCTCCGTCGGCAACCACGAATTCGACGAGGGCAAGGACGAATTGCTGCGCATGCAGAATGGTGGCTGCCATCCGACCGACGGCTGCCAGGGCCCGCACCGCTTCGAGGGCGCCAAATTCCGCTATCTCGCCGCCTCGACGGTGGAGAAGAGCACCGGCAGAAGCGTGTTTCCGCCCTATGAGGTCAGAGAATTCGACGGCATCCCCGTCGCCTTCATCGGGCTGACGCTGAAAGGCACCGCCGGCATCGTCGCGCCGACCGGCATTGCCGGGCTCGAATTCCGCGACGAAGCCGAGACCGTGAATGCGCTGATCCCGGAATTGCGCGGCAAGGGCATCGAGGCGATCGTGGTGCTGATCCACGAAGGCGGGATCCCGACCGGCGACTACGACGGCTGCGCCGGAATCTCCGGCCCGATCGTCGACATCGTGAAAAAACTCGATCGCGCGGTCGATCTCGTCATCACCGGCCACACCCATCGCGGTTACCTTTGTGAAATCGACCGCCGGCTCGTCACCAGCGCCGACAAATACGGCACGCTGGTCACCACCATTGACGTGAAACTCGATCCCGCCACGCGCGACGTCATCGCCATGCACGGCGAGAACCACATCGTGCGAAGTGCTACGATCGCGAAAAATCCCGAGCAGACCGCGCTGATCGAATCCTATGACAAGCTCTCCGCGCCGATCGCCAATCGCCCGGCGGGCTCCGTCAGCGAAACGCTGTCGCGCGCGCCGGACCAGGCCGGCGAAAGCCCGCTCGGCGACATCATCGCCGACGCGCAACTGGCGGCAACGAGCAGCGAGAAGGCCGGCGGCGCGGTGATCGCGCTCACCAATCCCGGCGGCATCCGCGCCGACATCGTGAAGAAGGAAGGCGGCGAGGTCAGCTACGGTGATATCTTCTCGGCGCAGCCGTTCCGCAATCAGCTGGTGACGGTGACGCTAACGGGGCAGCAGATCAAGGACGCGCTGGAACAGCAATGGGCGGACCCGAAGCGTCCGCGCATCCTGCAGGTGTCGAAGGGATTTGCTTTCACCTGGGACAATAGCAAAGGCGACGGCGAGCGCATCATCGCCGAGCGGATGACGCTGAATGGCGCCAAGATCGAGCCCGACGCGCGCTATCGCGTCACCCTGAACAATTATCTCGCGGTCGGCGGCGACGGGTTTTTCGCGTTCACCAAAGGCACCGATCAACTCACCGGCGTCTACGACGTCGATGCACTATATGACTACTTCCTCAGGCAAAGCCCGATCGGCCCCACCGCGGGCGGCCGCATCAGCAGAATGAATTGATTTGCAACGCCATTTGGGCCTACTACCCTTCCTGAGCCGCCGCCTGCGCCCTAAATGGGCGTATCACGTTAGGGCCCCGTATGACGCTTCTCCTCACCCACGAAGCCTGCCTCAATCATTTGACCCCGCCCGGCCATCCCGAGCGGCCGGATCGGCTGCGCGCGGTGGATGCGGCGCTCGCCAAGGAGCGCTTCAGCCTCCTGGTGCGCGACACCGCGCCGGAAGGCAATCTCGACCAGGTCACGCTGTGCCATGGCGAGCATTACGTCACGGAACTGCGCCACATCGCGCCCAGTTCAGGCATGATCTATATCGACGGCGACACCTCGATGTCGCCGGGCACCTGGGAAGCCGTGATGCGCGGCGTCGGCGGCGCGGTGTCGGCGACCGACGCCGTGATGACCGGCCAGCACCAAAACGCCTTCGTCGCGGTGCGGCCGCCCGGCCATCACGCCGAAAAGTCGACACCGATGGGTTTCTGCTTCTTCGACAACGCCGCGATTGCCGCGCGCCACGCCCAGCGCAAATACGGCATCGCGCGCGCCGCGGTGGTCGATTTCGACGTCCATCACGGCAACGGCACGCAGGACATTTTTTGGGCCGATCCGACGGTGATGTATTGCTCGACGCACCAGATGCCGCTGTTCCCGGGCACCGGCGCCAAGGGCGAGCGCGGCGAGCACGACACCATCGTCAATGCGCCGCTTGCGCCGGAAGACGGCAGCGCCAAGTTCCGCTCGGCGTTCGAGAATTTGATCCTGCCGCAGCTGACAAAGTTCAGCCCCGAACTGATCATCATCTCCGCGGGTTTTGATGCGCATTATCGCGATCCCCTCGCCTCGCTGAACCTGAAGGCGGAGGATTTCGGCTGGGTCACCAGGAAGCTGATGGACCTCGCCGAGCAGTGCGCCGGCGGCCGCGTGGTCTCGGTGCTGGAAGGCGGCTACGACCTGCAGGGATTGCAGGAATCGGTCGAAGCCCATGTCACGGCATTGATGGGCGGCTAGATCGCCGCCACAATACGCCAAAACCTCTCTTGATTCCGCAGCTGGCCCGGGCCGGCGCCTTGGGAAACCACAAATGACCGAAAACAACCAGGTCGATGTCAAGAAGCTCACCTTCGAGCGCGCGATCGAGGAACTGGAATCGATCGTCAAGCGGCTCGAGGAAGGCAAGGTGCCGCTGGAGGAGTCTGTCGCCATCTATGAACGCGGCGAAGCCTTGAAGCGCCGCTGCGAGGAATTGCTGCGCCAGGCCGAGGCCCGCGTCGACAAGATCACCACCGACGCCTCGGGCCAGCCGACGGGCACCGAGCCGCTCGACGTGCAGTAGCGCGCCGGACGGCGGACCTCCGCGTCCAGCCCAGCACCTTCATCAAAATAGACCAGCGCGGCCGAATTCGCCCCACCGCATCGGCCCGGGGGCCGAAATAGCTCTTTCCGCCCGGTGCGGCCTGCTATAGTCCGGCGGGCCATGGGGAACAGACTTTAGTGCGCGTCCAGCACCGCCATATCATTTACATCCAGGGATACGATCCCCGCGGGCTCGCGCAGTACTACCGGATGTTCCGCACCGAGCTGCGCAAGTTCGCGCGGCTCTACGGTATTGCCGCCACCACCACCCGCCCGCAAGCCGCCGATGACGGCGAGATCGCCTCCTGGACCATCGAGACCAAGGGTCCCGACTGGCAGATCCGCACCGACTACGACTTCCTGCGCTTTGAGGATTTCATCCAGCGCGATCTGGCGCAGCCGATCTGGCGCATCGTCTTCCAGGCGGTCTGGATCTACTGGCGGCTGATCGTGCGCGGCACCGCCTGGCGCTTCTTCAGGACGAGCTGGCGCTTTGCCACCTTCATCACCTATCCGCATCTGATCCTGTTCGCCGAGGCGATCTGCATCGGAGCATTTGCCTTTGGCGTGGAATGGGCGCTCGCCGCGTTGGGCGTGCCCAGATGGTTCGGCATCGCGGTGGCGCTTGCCGTCTTCGTGGCACTGCTCCACACTGTGCTGAAATACACCGAAAACCAGACCTACGTGCTCTATCTGCTGTCGGACACGATCTGGACCTGGGATTTCTCGCACCGCCAGCGCCCCGACTGGGATCAACGCATCGACCGCTTTGCGCAGCATCTGGTCAAGGTGGCAGCCACAAGCAGCGCCGAAGAGATCGTGCTGGTCGGCCATAGCTCGGGATCATTCCTCGGCGTCGAGATCCTGGCGCGCGCGCTAAAGCTCGATCCCGCGCTCGGCCGCCATGGCCCGCGCATCGTGCTGTTCACCATCGGCGGCAATTTCCCGATCGTCGGGTTCCACGCCGCCTCGCAGGATTTCCGCGATCACATGCGCCAGCTCGCGGTCGAGCCGTCGATCGACTGGATCGACTGCCAGGCGCGCAAGGACGTGATGAACTTCTTCCAGTTCGATCCCTTGGCCGCCCACGGCATCGACGTCGGCGCGGCGCGCCGCAACCCGACCATCGTGCCGGTGCGCTTCCGCGAGGTGATTCTGCCCGAGCACTACAACGCCTTCCGCCGCCAGTTCTTCCGGGTGCATTTCCAGTTCGTGATGGCGAATGAGGTGCCGCATGCCTACGATTTCTTCATGATCGTCTGCGGCCCGGTGCCGCTGGCCGAGCGCATGGCGATGCCGCAGGCGGCGCTAACGGTCGTCACCGGCGACTCCAGCGCCCGGGAATGGGCATGGAAACAGCTCGAAAATGCCCAATCCGGCCAAAAAGCAGCCCACGAGCTAGGCACTCTGGAACCCACGGCGCGCCGCCGCGGTTAAGCCTGTCACGCGCTTGCGACCCCTGTTGGGGCCGTTTGCGTTCCCGGCGGGTTGGCTTTGGCCAAAACTTTGGTGTAAAGCTTGCAGCTCTATGGGCTCTGGGGGCTGGTGTAGCACCGCGGAAGCGCGGTGCAAGGACTTCAAAAAGCTCAACAAAATTGAACGGGACGGGTGGAAGACGCCTAGGTGATGCAAATCACATTGAACGATTTGGGCGGCCGCTAAGGCTAACCCATCAGGCTCGCTGCGCGCTGAATGCGCATACCCAATTCTCGTCGGAGCTCGTGTTCCGACATGCAACACTGGAATATCGCTGTGACCGCATTTAGTAAAACGCCGCTCCTCGACACCATCAAAACCCCCGACGATCTGCGCAAGCTCAAGATCGAGCAGGTGCGCCAGGTCGCCGACGAGCTTCGTCAGGAAACCATCGACGCGGTCTCGGTGACCGGCGGCCATTTCGGCGCCGGCCTTGGCGTGGTCGAGCTGACCACCGCGATCCATTACATCTTCGACACGCCCCGTGATCGCCTGATCTGGGACGTCGGCCACCAGGCCTATCCGCACAAGATCCTGACCGGCCGGCGCGACCGCATCCGCACGCTGCGCACCGGCGGCGGCCTCTCCGGTTTCACCAAGCGCAGCGAGAGCGATTACGATCCGTTCGGCGCCGCACACTCCTCGACCTCGATCTCGGCCGGCCTCGGCATGGCCGTGGCGCGCGACCTGTCCGGCGGCAAGAACAACGTGATCGCCGTGATCGGCGACGGCGCGATGAGCGCCGGCATGGCCTATGAGGCCATGAACAATGCGGGCGCGATGAATTCCCGCCTGATCGTCATCCTCAACGACAACGACATGTCGATTGCCCCGCCGGTCGGCGCGATGAGCGCCTACCTGTCGCGGCTCTATTCCGGCCGGACCTACCGCACGCTGCGCGAGGTGGCCAAGCAGATCAACAAGCGGCTGCCGAAGGTGATCGCCAACCGCGCCAACCGCGTCGAGGAATATTCCCGCGGCTTCATGATGGACGGCGGCACGCTGTTCGAGGAGCTCGGCTTCTATTATGTCGGCCCGATCGACGGCCATAACCTCGACCACCTGTTGCCCGTTCTGAAGAACGTCCGCGAGATGGAGACCGGCCCGATCCTGGTCCATGTCGTGACGCAAAAGGGCAAGGGCTACGGCCCGGCGGAGGCTTCCGCCGACAAGTATCACGCCGTCGTCAAGTTCGACGTCGCCACCGGCACCCAGGCCAAGTCCAAGCCGAACGCGCCGGCCTACCAGAACGTGTTCGGCCAGAGCCTGGTCAAGGAAGCCCAGAAGGACGGCAAGATCGTCGGCATCACCGCCGCGATGCCGTCCGGCACCGGCATCGACATCTTCAACAAGTCGTTCCCCGAGCGCACCTTCGACGTCGGCATCGCCGAGCAGCATGCGGTGACCTTCGCGGCGGGCCTCGCCAGCGAAGGCTACAAGCCGTTCTGCGCGATCTACTCCACCTTCCTGCAGCGCGGCTACGACCAGGTCGTGCATGACGTCGCGATCCAGTGCCTGCCGGTGCGCTTCGCCATCGACCGCGCCGGCCTGGTCGGCGCCGACGGTGCCACCCATGCCGGCTCGTTCGACAACGCCTATCTCGGCTGTCTGCCCAACTTCGTGATCATGGCGGCCTCCGACGAAGCCGAGCTGGTGCACATGGTGGCGACGCAAGTGGCGATCAACGATCGCCCCAGCGCGGTACGCTATCCGCGCGGCGAAGGCCGCGGCGTGGAAATGCCTGAGGTTGGCATTCCGCTCGAGATCGGCAAGGGCCGCATCATCCGCGAGGGCAAGAAGGTCGCGCTGCTGTCGTTCGGAACGCGTCTGGCCGAATGCGAGAAGGCGGCCGACGAGCTCGCCGCCCACGGCCTTTCCGCCACCATCGCGGACGCCCGCTTCCTGAAGCCGCTCGACGAGGAGATGATCCTGAAACTCGCCCGCGACCACGAGATCCTCATTACCATCGAGGAAGGCGCGGTCGGCGGCTTCGGCTCGCACGTGATGCAGTTCCTCTCCGACAGCGGCATGCTCGATAACGGCCTGCGCATCCGCACGATGGTGCTGCCCGACGTGTTCCTCGACCACGACACGCCGGCGGCGATGTATGCGCGCGCCGGCCTCGACGCCAAGGGCATCGTCGCCAAGGTGTTCGAGACGCTGGGCAAGGATTTCAAGACCGAGAGCGTCAAGCTCGCGTAAGGGCGCGCACCTTATCCTCTCCCGCTCTTGCGGGGGTCGAGACAAGCGAAGCTTGCTCTTAGGTCGCATCGCATCGAAGATGCGATGCGGGTGGGGGATCTCTCTGCAGGCACGACTCGCCGAGATACCCCCTCCCCAGCCCTCCCCCGCAAGAGCGGGAGAGGGAGTGCAGTCCTCGTCGGGTTTCCAGATCGCCACGTCTTTAAGGCGGACAATCAATGAAAATCTATCTGGCAGGGCCCGATGTGTTCCTGCCGGACGCTCTCGCCATTGGAAAGCGCAAGCGCGAAATCTGCGAGCGCTACGGCGTGACCGGGCTCTATCCGCTCGACAATAGCCTCGATCTCGCCGCGCCGGAAACCTCGCTGCAGATCTTCCAGGGACTCGAGGCGATGATGGATGCGGCCGACGCGATCATCGCCAATTTGACGCCGTTCCGTGGTCCCGGCGCCGATCCCGGCACCGTCTACGAGCTCGGCTATATGGCCGGCCGCGGCAAGCTTTGCCTCGGCTATTGCAACGATCCGGAAATCTATGCCGAGCGCGTGGCGCGTTTCACGACGGTGACAAGCGCGTCGGATAAGCGTTTGATCGACGCCGACGGGCTGACGGTTGAGGATTTTGGGCTGCCGGATAATCTGATGATGATCCATGCGCTCGAGTTGCATGGCTCGCCACTGGTGACGCCGCGGGCGAGACCTGCGGACATCTGGCACGACCTCACCTCGTTCGAGGCATGCGTACGCCTTGCAGCAGAAAAGTTGGGCTGATCGTGGCAAAGCCGGGCAACAGCAAAGCCTCCCGCAAGCGCGCCGACGTCGTGCTGGTGGAGCGCGGCCTGTTCGAGAGCCGGGCGCGCGCCCGCGCCGCGATCGATGCCGGGCTCGTCACTGCCAATGACAAGCCGGTTGCGAAACCGTCTGAGGTCATCCCCGCCGATGCGGTGCTGCAGGCGCAGCCGGCGCACCCTTACGTGTCGCGCGGCGGCGTCAAGCTCGCCGGCGCGCTGGAGCAATACCCGATCGAGATCGAGGATCACATCTGCCTCGACGTCGGCGCCTCCACCGGCGGCTTCACCGAGGTGCTGCTGGCCAACGGCGCGGCCATGGTGTTTGCCATCGACGTCGGCCACGGCCAGCTGCACCATTCGCTGCAGGGCCATCCAAAAATCATGTCGATGGAGGGCACCGACATCCGCAAGCTGGAAAATACCCGGCTGCCGGCGCGGCCCGATGTGGTCGTGATCGACGTCAGCTTCATCTCGCTGGAGGCGGTGCTGCCGGCGGCGCTGTCGCTGGCCGCAGCTCCAATGCATCTGCTCGCGCTGATCAAGCCGCAATACGAGGCGGAGCGAAAGAACTACAAGGGCGGCGTGATCCGCAATGCCATGGTGCACCAGCGGATCTGCGATGACATCATGGCGTTCGCCGCCTCACTCGGCTGCACCGGGATGCAGGTGTTCCCCTCTTGCATCGCCGGCGGCGACGGCAATATCGAATTCTTCCTCGGCGCGCGGCGTGGCTGAAACGCTACTCATCGATCATGTCGGCTATTTCGGCGATGGCGTGGCGCCCTCGCCCGGCGGCAATATCTATGTGCCCTACACGCTTGGCGGCGAGACGGTCGAGGCAACGGAAGTCCACGGCCATCCCGATCGCCGCAAGCTCGTCGCGGTCAAGCAAGCGAGCCCGGAACGCATCGCGCCGTTCTGTCCCCATTTCGCGGTCTGCGGCGGCTGCGCGATCCAGCATTGGGATGCAGAGGGCTATCGCGCCTGGAAGCGCAACATCGTGGTGGAGACGCTGGCACAGGCCGGGATTGCTTGCGAAGTCGCGCCGCTGGTCGATGCCCATGGCCGCGGGCGGCGGCGCATCACGCTGCATGCGCGGATGGGCACGCATGAGGTGCTGAAGGTCGGCTATGCCGCCGCGCAATCGCACGACATCATCCCGATCGACCGCTGCCCGATCCTTGATCCCGCGCTGGACGGCGCACTCGATGCGGCCTGGGCGATCGCGGAGGCGCTGAAGCCGGTGCGAAAGCCGCTGGACATCCAGTTCACCGCCACCCGCGGCGGGCTCGACGTCGACGTGCGCGGCTCCGGCCCGGTATCAGCGGCGATGACCACGACGCTCTCCGCCATTGCGCAAGCGCACCGGCTGGCAAGGCTGACCCGCCATGGCGAGCTGGTGCTGCTGCGCAATCCGCCTGACGTCACCATCGGCGCCGCACAGGTGACGCTGCCGCCCGGCTCCTTCCTGCAGGCGACGACGGCAGGGGAAGAAGCCCTCGCCGCGCTGGTGCTGGAGCATTGTGGAAAGGCCAAGCACACTGCCGATCTCTTCTGCGGCGTCGGCCCCTTTGCGCTGCGGCTCGCGGCCAAATCGCGCGTGGCGGCGTTCGACAGCGACGCCGGCGCGGTGGCGGCGCTGCAGAAGGCCGCGACCTCGACGTCAGGATTGAAGCCGGTGAAGGCCGAAGCGCGCGACCTGTTCCGCCGCCCGCTGGTGCCGCAGGAACTGCGCGATTACGACACGGTCGTGTTCGACCCGCCGCGCCAGGGCGCGCAGGCCCAGACGACGCAGCTCGCCGCCAGCAAGGTGCCGGTGGTGATTGCGGTGTCCTGCAATGTCACGACCTTCGCGCGCGATTCGAAGATCCTGATCGACGGCGGCTACCGGATCGACGGCGTCACGCCGGTGGATCAGTTCCGCCACACGGCGCATGTGGAGTTGGTGGCGCGACTCTCGCGATGACCCGTAGGATGGGTAGAGCGCAAGCGAAACCCATCAAATCCCGATGCCGCAAAGATGATGGGTTTCGCTTCGCTCTACCCATCCTACGCAGCTACTCCGCCGCTATCGACAGCGGCACGCCATTAACACGCGTTTCGCCTCTCACATTGTCGACCGTGACGTGCGTGTCGTACCAGGTGAGCCGGGGGCGTACACCGAAACGTTCCGTCAGTTCGGCAATCCGCGCCTCGGTGAACCAGGCCTCAGCGGCGGCGCGGCTCTCCCAGAGATAGACGCCGCCGGTGCCGGTCTCTCCATTGAGATAGTCCTTGCGGATCAATCCGGCTCCGGCGAGCCCGCGATAGATCGGCGCCGAGCCGGTTCCGCCGGCGATGGCCTGGTCCTGCGTGCGCTTCGGCAGATCGAACTGAACGATGACGATGCAATTTGCCATGGTTTGTTTCCTTCCAGAAATTCGTAGGATGGGTTGAGCGAAGCGAAACCCATCGAACACCTACCGTGAGGGATGATGGGTTTCGCTTGGCTCAACCCATCCTACGGCACTATCGATAGAGCACATCGGGCGGAGAGAGCCCCTCACCCCTGCCCTCTCCCCGCAAGAGCGGGGAGAGGGAGAAGAGCTACCTGCCCCACCTGTCCTGCCAGATTTTTTCGCCGATCAGGCAATTCACCCGCGGCTCCCTGCCCTTCTCGGCGGCGGGCACCACTCGCTGCTCCGGCTGACGGCCGGCGACTTCCAGCAGCAGCTTGGTGCGGATCGCTTCCTTGAATTTCTCGCGGTCCTTGATAGTGACGACGAACGAGCCGGGACCGCCGATCACGCAGTCCTCGTAGTAGTAATCGAGATTGTCGATATCCATCGTCGAATAGGAGGGCTCCTTCACCATGATCGGCAGGCCGTTGATGACGATGCCCTTCTCCAGCGCCGCGTCGCGCGCTAGCGTCACGGGCATGCCGTTGTTGTTGGGGCCGTCACCGGAAATGTCGATCACCCGCCGCAGGCCCCGATAATTGTTCTCGTCGAACAGCGGCATCGCGAAATTGATCGCGCCCGAGATCGAGGTGCGCGAGGCGCGGCGGATCGGCGTCTTCATGATCTCGTTCGCAACCGCGTCCGCGGTCTCCGGGCCGTCGATCAGCCGCCAGGGAATGATGACCTTCTGGTCGGTGGAGGCGGCCCACTCGAAATAGGTCACCGCGATCTTGCCGTTCGGCCCGCTCTTGAGCGCCTGCAGAAACTCTTTCGAGACGATCGCCTGCGCGTAACCCTCGCGCTGGATCGCCAGCTCATCCATGTCCATGGAGTAGGAGACGTCGACCGCGAGCACCAGCTCGACATCGACGGTCGCTTCCTTGTCGGCAAGGCGGGGATTGGCCTGGTTGCCCGGGCCGGGCGCGGCAACACCAGCCACGTCGCCGCCGGCAAGCACGCCGGCGACAAGCACCGCTCCGATCGAGACATACCAGCGCATCGCGGCCCTCCCGATTAGGTATCGCGATGGTGACACGCAAATTGCGTCGCGCAAAGCAGTAACGTGCATTGTCCATCACAATCGGGTTAGCCGGCGGTCCAGTTGGCCGGATGCGGCTTAAGCACGGCGGGACCGAGGCGGCCAAATTCGGGCTGCCGGATCTGCGCCAAGGTCAGTTCCGGGATGGCGCCGGAGCCTGTAAACTCGGCAGACCGTGGTCCTCACTGCGGCGCTGACGCGTCCTTGGATCGGGATCATGCTGGAGTTTGCGCTGCCATGGCCGACACCGTCGTCAAGCCGAAAACCAGGGTCAAGACCAAGACCGAGCGGCCGCGCCTGCACAAGGTGATCCTGGTCAATGACGACTACACGCCGCGCGAATTCGTCGTCACGGTGCTGAAGGGGGAATTCCGCATGACCGAGGATGAGGCCTACAAGGTGATGATCACGGCGCATCGCAAAGGCGTCTGCGTGGTCGCGGTGTTCACCAAGGACGTCGCCGAGACCAAGGCGACGCGCGCCACCGACGCCGGCCGCGCCAAGGGCTATCCGCTATTGTTCACGACCGAGCCGGAGGAGTAGCGAGGCGTGGCGCGCTTCCCTTCTCCCCTTGTGGGAGAAGGTGGCGCGCTTTGGAGCGCAATTGCGCTCCTGAGCGCGCCGGATGAGCAAGCGGTTCGCGCCGCAGGCTCAAATGAGAGAGATTCGACCGCGGAGACAGACCCCTCACCCCGCTTCGCGTGCCGCGAAACGACCCTCTCCCACAAGGGGGAGAGGGTGAACTCCCGATGCCTCTAGACCGTCCAGTAATTCGCATGCGGGTACGAGCGCGAACGGTCGCCCCAGTCGAACGTGTCGTCATCGAATTCGCACGGGCCGGCCTGCAGGTCGTCCAGCGTCAGCGCAGTCTGAAAGGCCTGGCGCGCAGGATCGTATTTGAGGCCGCTCCACGGCACCGGATAATGATGCTGCGTGCCGAGCAGCCCGCCGGTCTTGATCACCGCATAGGCGACCGTTCCGCTCACCTTGTCCAGCATCAGCCGCTCGATGGTACCGAGTTTCGTGCCGTCGCGGCCGTAGACGGCGACGTGCTCGACACGGTCACTGGGAACCAGGGTATGCATGGCGTCCTCCCTGTTTGGCTTGTTCCGGCGCGATCCTAGCACGAACGCGCCGCGCCGGACGCGCTTTGTTGCCGGTTCCGTTCAGGCCGCCGCGGCCGCCTCTTCGTCGAACAGGCCGTAGACGCGCTGGGCCTTGGCGAATCCGGCGATGGGAAACTCGCCGAGATCGCGCCAGCCGCCGCTGCAGATGCCGGCAAAACCTTCCGAGGCGACGATGGTGCGGCGCAGCCGGCCGGTGAGCTTTTCCAGCCGCGCGGCGAGATTGACCGCCGGTCCAATGCAGGTGAAGTCGAGCCGGCTGCCGCCGCCGATATTGCCATACAGGATCTGACCGACATGCAGCGCGACGCCGAAGCGGAAGCGCTCGACGGTGTCGCCGATGGCGTATTGCATGGCCTCGACCCCGGCGCGCGTCTGCCGCGCGGCTTCCAGCACGCGCGCGCAGACCTGCTGGGAGTCGCCGACATATTCGTCGATCGGAAACACCGCGAGCAGGCCGTCGCCCATATATTTCAGCACCTCGCCGCCATGCGCCTTGATCGCCGCGACCTGGCAGTCGAAATAAAGATTGAGGATGTCGACCACGGTCTCCGACGGCAGGCGGTCCGACAGTGCGGTGAAGCCGCGCAGGTCGGAGAGCCAGATCGCGGCGTTCATGCTTTCGGTGTGGCCGCGCCTGATCTGGCCGCCGAGGATTTTTTCGCCGGCGCGGTTGCCGACATAGGTGTCGAGCAGCGTGGTCGCGACGCGGCGCAGGCCGATCACTTCCACCAGCCGCGCCAGCGGCGCCAGGATCGAGCGCAGTGCGGCGAGCTGTTCGTCGGTGAAGCCGCCCTCCTGTTTGGTGGTCCAGCTCGTGGCGTTCACGAAGCCGTTCACATAGATGAGCGGCAGCGCAACATAGTCGGTCGCGCCCTCGGCGCGCAGATCTTCCACGATGGGAAATCGGTGGGATTCGATACCGTCGGCGCGGCAGCGCACTTCCCGCCCTTCGCGAAACACGATCGAGAGCGGACTTGCGTTGAATTCCGGCGTGCCCTGGATGTCGAAATCCACCGTGCCGAGGGCCACCTCCTCGCCAGGCTTCCAGAGAAAGTTGCGGCCGAAGATGTCGGGATGCAGGGTGCGGATGTAGAAGCCGACCCGCGACAGCGGGATGCCGGCGGCGGTCAGGCGCTGGCACAGCTCGTCGATCATGTTCGCAGGAACAGGCGACGTCCGCCCGCCGTCGATCAGCCATTCCCTGATTTCGCTGACGTCAACTGCCATGGCGACCCCTGCCCTGCTTGTCTGGTTGAGAATATGGGAGGCTTTGGGCGCGGAGGCTAGCCCACCTCTCACCTGGCCGGTTACGACGCCGGCAAATCAGCCAGCAGCACCAGCCACGGCCTCGTCCTGCAGGCCGAACACGCGTTGGGTCTTGGAGAAGCCCGCGATGGGAAATTCGCCGAGCTCGGTCCAGCCGTCCTTGGAGACGCCGGCAAACGCGGCGGACGCCACCACCGTCCGGGACAGCTTGCCCGCGATCTTCTCCAGCCTGGCGGCGAGATTGACGGCGGGGCCGATGCAGGTGAAGTCGAGCCGGCTGGTGCCGCCGATATTGCCGAACAGGATTTCGCCGATATGCAGGGCGACGCCGAAGCGGAAGCGCTCGCCGCCCTCGCCGCCCGGATAGCGCATGGCGTCGACGCTTGAGCGCGCCTCGCGCGCCGCCTCCAGCACCCGCGCGCAGACCTCGCCGAGATCGCCGCCATCCTTGGCGATCGGAAACACCGCGAGCAGGCCATCGCCCATGAATTTCAGGATTTCGCCGCCATGCTTGCGGATCGCCGGGACCTGGCAATCGAAATACTGGTTGAGGATGTCGACGACGGTTCGCGCCGCCAGCCGGTCGGACAGCGCGGTGAAGCCGCGCAGATCCGACAGCCAGATCGCGGCCTGCATCGCCTCGGCATGGCCGCGGCGGATTTGTCCGGCCCAGATGCGCTCGCCGGCGCGATTTCCGACGTAAGTATCGAGCAGCGCAGCCGCGGTGCGGCGCATCGCAAAGATCTCGGCAAGCCGCGCGAACGGCTGCACCACCGCGCGCAGCGCCGCCAGCTGCTCGTCGGTAAACCCGCCCGGCGCCTTGGTGGTCCAGCTCGTCGCATGCGTGGAGCCGTCGGTGAACTGCAGCGGCAGCGCGATGTAGTCGGTGACGCCCTCCCCGCGCATGTCGTCGAAGAACGGAAAGCGCCGGCTTTCCGGATCGTCCAGCCGGTACCGGACCTCGTGGCCGCTGGCATAGAGGATGGCAAGCGGACTTCGCTTGTACTCCGGTGAATCCGGCAGATCGAAACCGGCGGTGTTGATGACGACGTCGGCGCCCGGCCGCCAGATAAAACTGCGGCCGTAGGCATCGGGATGCAAGGTCCTCACGAATGCGCCAACCCGCCAGAGCGGCACGCCGGCCGCGGTCAGCCGCTCGCAGGTCGTGGTCAGAACCTCGGTGGGCGTCGGCGCGCCGCTCGCCAGCCACTTGATGAGCTTTTCGAGTTCGACCTGGTCCATCGTCCGGCTCCGGAGGCCTCACGCCAGCATAGCAGCGTTACGGCTTGACGACAGCGGAAGATAGTACGCGCTTGCGTCGCCGCCCGATGTCAGCTCCCGATGTCAGCGCCCGATCTGGCCGCGGTGCCGCAGCAGATGATCGGCCAGCACGCAGGCCAGCATCGCCTCGCCCACGGGGACGGCGCGGATGCCGACACAGGGGTCATGGCGGCCCTTGGTCGCAATCTCCGTCTCGGCGCCGCTGCGGTCCACGGTGCGGCGCGGGGTGAGGATCGAGGAGGTCGGCTTCACCGCAAAGCGCACCACCACGTTCTGGCCGGTGGAGATGCCGCCCAAAATGCCGCCGGCATTGTTGGAGAGGAAGCGCGTGCCGTCATTGCCGGTGCGCATCTCGTCGGCGTTCTCTTCGCCGGACAATTCCGCCGCGCCAAAGCCGGCGCCGATCTCGACGCCCTTGACCGCGTTGATGCTCATCATGGCGGCGGCGAGATCGCCGTCGAGTTTGGCATAGATCGGCGCGCCCAGTCCCGGCGGCACGCCCTCGGCCACCACCTCGATCACGGCGCCGATCGAGGAGCCGGCCTTGCGGATGCCGTCGAGATAGTTTTCGAAGAACGCGGCCTTGTCCTTGTCCGGACAGAAGAACGGATTTTTCGCGATCTCGTCCCAGTCCCACTTCGCGCGGTCGATCCTGTGCGGGCCCATTTGCACCAGCGCGCCGCGCACCCTCACGTCGGGCAGGATTTTTCGGGCGATGGCGCCGGCCGCGACGCGCGTTGCGGTCTCGCGCGCCGATGAGCGGCCGCCGCCGCGATAGTCGCGCAGGCCGTATTTGGCTTCATAGGTGAAGTCGGCATGGCCCGGGCGAAACTTGTCCTTGATGTCGGAATAATCCTTCGAGCGCTGGTCGGTGTTCTCGATCAAGAGCGCAATCGGCGTGCCGGTCGTGACCTGCACGCCGGTCTCCGGATGCGCCATCACGCCGGACAGGATCTTCACCGCATCCGCCTCCTGGCGCTGCGTGGTGAAACGCGATTGTCCGGGACGGCGGCGGTCGAGATCGTGCTGGATGTCCGCTTCGGTCAGCGGGATCAGCGGCGGGCAGCCGTCGACCACGCAGCCGATCGCTACCCCGTGGCTCTCGCCAAAGGTCGTGACGCGGAACATATGGCCGAAGGTGTTGAAGGACATCGTTGCTTTTCAACGCCGCGTGTTGATTTTCAACGGTGGTAGCCCGCCCGGGGGCAAGGGTCAAACCTCTCCGTTCGTCATGGCCGGGCTTGTCCCAGGCATGACGGTGCATGGATTAACTATACTTCTTCAGCGTCCCGTCGCCGAACACGTAAACCGCGCCCTGCTCGATATAGAGGTCGGAGGCGCTCTCCGGCGTCTCGTGGCCGAGCGCCACCATTAGCGCCCGGCAGGTGCCGCCATGGGCGACCGCGACGGTGTCGGCCTTCAGCGAATCGTACCAGTCGCGCATGCGCAGCTGCACCGAGGCATAGCTCTCGCCGCCCGGCGAGGACATGGTCCATTTCTCCGTCAGGCGTTTGGCGTAGAACGAGGGATCCTTGGCCTGCATCTCGGCGAGCGTCGAGCCCTCCCATTCGCCATAGCCGATCTCGCGCAGGCGGTCGTCGAGCGAATAGTCGCCCGGCGAAAGGCCGAGCACCTTGCGCACGAAATCCATGGTCGAGCGGGCACGCCCCAGCGGGCTCGCGACATAGGCGAGATCATGCCGGTCGCGGCCGTCGCGCGCGAACAGGCCGGCCAGCACGTTGCCGGCATGCGCCGCCTGCTTGCGGCCGAGCTCGTTGAGCGGAACGTCCTGCGTGCCCTGCAGCCTGCCGGTCGCGTTCCATTCCGTCTCGCCGTGGCGGATGTAATAGATGGTCGGCGCGGGCATGGCGAAGTGCGGCTACTCCGTCGTGCGCGAGATGTCGGGCGCGTCGGGATGCTTCATGCCGACGATGTGGTAGCCGCTATCGACGTGATGCACTTCGCCGGTGACGCCGCGCGACATGTCGGAGAGCAGATACAGCGCGCTGGCGCCGACCTCTTCCAGGCTCACGGTGCGTCGCAGCGGCGCGTTGTACTCGTTCCATTTCAGCATGTAGCGGAAGTCGCCGATCCCGGCGGCGGCCAGCGTCTTGATCGGACCCGCCGACAGCGCGTTGACGCGGATCTTGTCCTTGCCGAGATCGGCGGCGAGATAGCGCACACTGGCCTCGAGTGCGGCCTTCGCCACGCCCATCACGTTGTAATGCGGCATCCACTTTTCCGAGCCGTAATAGGTCAGCGTCAGGATCGAGCCGCCGTCGGTCATCAGCTTTTCCGCACGCTGCGCGATCGCGGTCAGCGAATAGCAGCTGATGAGCATGGTGTTGGCAAAATTGTCGGCCGTGGTGTCGAGATAGCGGCCGTCGAGCTGGTCCTTGTCGGAAAACGCGATCGCATGCACGACGAAGTCGATCTTGCCCCACTGCCGGCGGAGCTCGGCGAACACGGCATCGATCGTCGCGGCGTCGCTGACGTCGCAATGGCCGAGCAAAATGCCGCCGATTTCCCCCGCCAGCGGCTCGACCCGCTTCTTCAGCGCCTCGCCCTGAAAGGTCAGCGCGATCTCGGCGCCGGCGTCGTGGCATGCCTTGGCGATGCCCCAGGCGATCGAGCGGTTGTTGGCAACGCCGAGGATCACTCCCCGCTTGCCCTGCATCAGTTTTGGTGACATCGGCTTTCCACTCGGACTTGATCTGATGTCTGGAGGTACACCAGCACTCCGCGGCGGAAAAGCCCAAACTGGCATACCTATTAAGGCTGATTGCAAGAACCGCCGCGGCCGGAATAGTTCTGATATCTGGGTGTTATGTTCGGAAAGGCGTTCGCGCCTGAGCACAGCGGACTGAATCGAAGCATGACTGCGTTTCGCCAGAGTGTCGAAGCCATGATTCCGGCGCTGCGCCGTTACGCGCGGGCGCTGGCGCGCGACGCCGACATCGCCGACGATTTGGTGCAGGACACGCTGGTGCGGGCGCTGCGCTCCGAAAGGCTGTTTCTCGGCGGCGACGTGCGCAGCTGGCTCTACACGATCCTGACCAACCTCAACAAGAACCGCCGGCGCTCGCTGGCGCGCCGGCCGCAATTCATGCCGCTGCTCGACAACAATCCCGACGCCAGCGGCACCGAGGCGGAAGGCCGCGACATCGCCCGCGCGCTGGCGACACTGGTGGAGGAGCAGCGCGCGGTGCTGCTGCTGGTGATGCTGGAGGGCATGAGCTACCGCGAGGTCGCGGACATCCAGGGCGTGCCGATCGGCACCGTAATGTCACGGCTTGCTCGCGCCCGCGCCCACGTCAAAGCTGTTTTGGAAGGCGAACGTACTGCGTTGCGACGAGTCAAATAACGGTAAGCAATTTGCATCGAAGAAATTTGAACAGAACTGGACAGAGACGACAATGACCGATCCCAAGATTCCCGTCACCGAAGACGAGCTTCATGCTTACGTCGACAACGAGCTGCCGGCGGAGCGCCGCGGCGACGTCGAGGCGTGGCTGGCGGCACGTCCGGAAGATGCGGCGCGGGTGCAATCGTGGCGCGCGATCGCCGAGATGCTGCACGCCCGATACGATTCCGTGCTCGACGAGCCGGTGCCGAAGCGGCTCGAGCTCGAGCGGCTGCAAGGCCCGTCGCGGCGCTGGGTCTATGGCGCGGCAGCGGCGGCGGTGATCGCCTTCGTCACCGGCGGTGGAGCCGGCTGGATCGCGCATGGCACAGCGGCGACGCCTTCGGCGTTCCAGAGTCTTACGGCCGAGGCGCTGGATGCGCATCGGCTCTATGTGGTCGAAGTACGCCACCCCGTCGAGGTGCCGGGCGCCGAACGCGCGCATCTGCAGCAATGGCTGACCAAACGCTGCGGCTGGAAGGTGCATGCGCCAGAACTGGATTCCGCCGGACTGAGGTTAGTCGGCGGCCGGCTGTTGCCGGGGCCCGCGGGGCCCGCCTCGTTCCTGATGTATGAGGCACCGTCCGGCGAGCGCTTCACGGTCTATGCGGCCAAGGCGACGGTGGAGGAGACTCAGATGCGCTACGCCTCGCAAGGCAAGGACAGCGCCATGTTCTGGGCCGAGCGCGGCGTCGGATTCGTGGTTGCGGGCTCGGGCGATCGCGATCGCCTGACCCACATTGCCAAGCTCGTCTATGACGAGAGCGAGAAGCTCGGCGGCGAGGTGCGGTCGCGTTAGGGATTGTTGCCCGCGTCAGGCGAAAATCTTGCCGGATCAAGATGATTGACGGCCGAATTGCGGCGTAACCGATTGTCCCAATTTGGACATTGAATATCTGGAATCAAACCATTGGTGCGTCTCATTATCGCACCGGGTGTTCACGCGAAAATGAGTGGCGCTCGATCCGCCGATCGGCGCAAGCGGCCTCGATCGGGGTTTGGTACCGCGCTGGTCCCCCTTTCGAGGCCGCACCCCTTTTGAGGGGTCACGCCAATAGGTTCGCGCAAACCACTATGTTCACGCGATTCGAAGCGCCGCTCCACCACGTTCCGCCTGCGCGGAGCCTGAAGGTCAGCCGAGGTCGCTGCGCGGATTATACGGGTGTCCGTCGCGCCACTTTTGCATTAATTGCTCAAGCTCGCTGTCGTTCCCGTCAGGCAGGACAATTTTCGTGGTGACGAATAGATCGCCGTCGCCGCCCGCTTTCGGCAGGCCCTTGCCCTTGAGGCGGAAGGTGCGCCCGCTGGAGGTGTTTTTCGGAATCGACAGCTCCACCGCGCCGCCAAGCGTCGGCACCCGCACCTTGCCGCCGAGCACGGCCTCGTAAAGCGTGATCGGCAGATCGACGCGCAGGTCGCTGCCCTCGACCTTGAACAAGGGATGCGGCGCGATGCTGACGGTGATGAGCACGTCGCCCGGCCGGTGGCCCTGCGCGGTCTCGCCCTGCCCCTTCAGCCGGATCTGCTGGCCCGCGGTGACGCCGGCGGGAATCTTGACATTGAGCTCCTTGCCGTTCGGCAGCCGCACGCGCTTCTCGGCGCCCTTGACGGCGTCTTCGAGCGACACGGCGAGCGAGGCGTGAACGTCGAGGTCGAGCCCGATGCCGCCGGTGTCGAATTCATAGGCGGTGCCAGCGCCGCCACCACGCGCACCGCCGCGGCCGAACATGCTGTTGAGGATCTCCTCAAAGCTCCCGCCGCCCATGCCGGCGCCGCCGCCGGAGCGGAACGTATAGGTCTCGAAGCCGCCGGGGCCGGCGCGGCCGCGCGGGTCGCCGCCGCCAAAACCCTGGAAACGGGGCTTGCCCTCGGCGTCGATCTCGCCGCGGTCGAACTGCTTGCGCTTGTCCTCGTCGCCCAGAATCTCGTTGGCCGAATTGAGTTCGGCAAAGCGCGCCGCAGCCTTCGGGTCGCCCTTGTTGCTGTCGGGGTGATGCTTCTTGGCGAGCTTGCGAAAAGCGCTCTTGATGGCCGCAGCGCTGGCGCTCCGCGGCACCCCCAAGACCTCATAGGGGTCGCGCATCCGTCAAATCTCCTTTCGGGAATCGGGTCCGTCGAACGCGGACAGAATACCCATTATCGCTTTCATGTGGGGCGCCGTTGCATTTTTGCAACTAGCGCCTCGCGGGCCTCTATAGTTGGGGCATAATCTTGTCGGAAAGCCGGTCCCCGCTTTGCGCGGCCCGGGCTGGGATCTTGCCGCTAGCCCCGCCTCCAAGGCTTTAGCGTATGAATTTCCCAACGGCCATGGCCGGACTGGCAGGCCGCGCCCTGCAGCCAGCTTTCGGTACGGCCATTGACATAGCTTGCCAGAAAATCCCGGCAAGTACGCCCGTCGCCATCGGCGTAGGCCTGGGCGAGCGGGGTCACCGAGCCGCGCGCGCCGGTCTCGGGGTTTTGCCAGGGCTGGCTGGAATCCTTGTCACCCTTGGTCAGGACATCGGAGGCGGCGGTGCGGGCGAAGGCGAGATCGCTCTCGGTCGGCGCGGGCTCGAGCGAACCGGTCACCACCTCGCCGTCTTCGGACTTGGAGAAGAAGCTGCCGAAGCCGCCGTCGGAGCGGGAAAAGCTGCAGCCGCCGGAGCTGGCGCCGATTAGAAGCAGTGTAACCATCGTGCCGAAGGGGCGGATCGCCAATAGGCCAACGCGTCCCCATGCCCTATATAGGCGGGACTGCAGCGCACTTTGGGACGCCGGCAGACGCAACTCGGTACTCCGGACATGACAGACACCTCAATCAAAAGCCCAACACCGTTAACATCCGGTGATTTTACCGCTGCGGAGGAACCGTTCGCGCTGTTCGCCGAGTGGTTCGCGGAGGCTGTGAAGTCCGAGCCGAACGATCCGACCGCCATGGCGCTCGCTACCGTCGATGCCGACGGCCTGCCCGACGTGCGCATGGTCTTGATGAAAGGTTTCGATACCGACGGATTCGTCTTCTACAGCCACATCGCAAGCCCCAAGGGCCGCGAGCTCGCCGCAAATCCTAAGGCCGGTTTACTGTTTCACTGGAAGTCGCTGCGCCGGCAGGTGCGCATCCGCGGCACCGCCACGACGGTGACCGATGCGGAAGCCGACGCCTATTTCGCCACGCGGCCGAAGCAGGCCCAGATCGGCGCCTGGGCCAGCAAGCAGTCGCAGCCGCTGGAGAGCCGCTTTGCCTTCGAGCAGGCGATTGCACTGGTTGCCGCCAAGCACGTGATCGGCGAGGTGCCGCGGCCGCCGGGCTGGAGCGGCTGGCGCATCGCACCGCTGCGCATGGAATTCTGGCACGACCGTCCGTTCCGCCTGCACGACCGCATCGAATTCCGCCGCGACGCTCCCGGCCAGGCCTGGAGCAAGGTGCGGCTCTATCCGTAGGACCCGCCGTCATTCCGGGATGGTCCGAACGACCAGACCCGGAATCTCGCCGGGTTCGATGCTCCGCATCGCCCCGGAATGACGGTGACGAAGAATGTGAGAACCGCTGATGCCGACCTCCAACCTGCCGCGGCGTACGCTGCTTCTGACCGGCGCCAGCCGCGGCATCGGCCATGCCACCGTGATCCGCTTCTCGAGCGCAGGCTGGCGCGTGATCACTTGCTCGCGTCACGCCTTCCCGGAAGACTGCCCATGGGATGCAGGGCCGGAAGACCACATCCAGGTCGACCTCGCCGACCCCGATGACACCACGCGCGCGATCGGCGAAATCCGCCGCCGGCTGGAAGGCGGCACGCTGCATGCGCTGGTCAACAATGCCGCAATCTCGCCGAAAGCGCCCGGCGGCAAGCGGCTCGGCAGCGTCGATACCGACCTCGACACCTGGATGCATGTGTTCCACGTCAATTTCTTCGCACCGATCATGATGGCGCGCGGACTGATCGAGGAGTTGAAGGCCGCCAAGGGCTCGGTGGTGAACGTCACCTCGATCGCGGGCTCGCGCGTGCATCCCTTTGCCGGCGCGGCCTATGCGACCTCAAAGGCCGCGCTCGCCTCGCTGACCCGCGAGATGGCATCCGACTTCGGTCAGATCGGCGTGCGCGTCAACGCGATCGCGCCGGGCGAGATCGACACCTCGATCCTGTCGCCGGGCACCGAAAAGATCGTGGAGCAGCAAATCCCCATGCATCGCCTCGGCACGCCGGACGAAGTGGCGAAGATCATCTATGTGCTGTGCACGGAAACCAGCTCTTACGTGAACGGCGCCGAGATCCATATCAACGGCGGGCAGCACGTCTGAGGAGACAGGCCGAGGGGTTTGGCCATGACGCGGAGTTTTTTCCGGTCATCGCATTCGCTGCCTGTCAAACGCCCCGCGCCGACAGACCGATCTTCACACCAGCTCGCGCAAGATCTGCGCAGCCTGCCAGCGCAGCTGGGCCGCCTCGACATTGAACGTAGAGGAGCACTCTTCCTCGCGCTCGCCCTCTGCCAGCACCGCGCCGCAGTGCCGGCAGGTGCGCACCGAGATCGCAGGCGCCCGGGCGCCGATGCGCTGGCGGTAGCTTGCGAGGTCGATGACCCTGCGCGTTGAAGTTGTAACTTTGTCAACCATTGTGCCCTCGCGGCCTGTGGCTAGCGTTATCGCAGACAACTTTCGCTCAATGGTTCAGGGCACTATTCAAATTTTATCGGAGCGATGACAGCGGGTCGAACCGGTTAAGTTTCCACGTATTCGGCAAAACTGGTCGGCGGTGGAACCGCGATCCCGTCGGCCTGGAGGCCTTCGATGTGAAAGCGGATTGCGTCGCGAATTTCAGTCTCAACGGCCGCAACCGTTTCGCCGGTCGCGACGCAACCGGGCAGATCCGGGACGTAGGCAGAATAGTTACTGCCTGCTTTCTCGATAACCACCGCATAGCGCATCAGCGTTCATCCTTCATACCCGATTGCTTCAGGATACTATTCCAGGTACCCGGCGCAAGGTCATCCGATGGTTTGCCTGGCACCGTAACTCGTCCCGGGCGAACCGGGTGCTTGAACTGGCGATGGCTGCCGCGCATCGCGACCTGAAACCAACCTTGTTCTTCCAGCAATTTAATGGCGTCGCGAACCTTCATTGTCGACGGCGCACTCTGACTACAGCCACTTCTTCCAGCGGAACAGCAGATACGGAACCACCGCCGCGGCCAGCATCATGACCAGCGCCATCGGGTAGCCGTGCGCCCATTCCAGCTCCGGCATCGACTTGAAGTTCATGCCGTAGATCGAGGCGATCAGCGTCGGCGGCATCAAGACCACGGCCATCACCGAGAACAGCTTGATGATGTTGTTCTGCTCGAGATTGACCACGCCCAGCATGGCGTCGAGCACGAAGGTGATCTTGTTGGAAAGATAGGAGGCATGGTCGGTCAGCGACGAGACGTCGCGCTGCATGGTCTTGAGCTGCTCGCGCATATCCTTCGACCATTTGACGCCTTCCATCACCGCCGACATGAAGGCGACGACGCGTCCGATCGAGACGAGACTTTCGCGGACCTTCGAGGTCAGGTCGCCCTTGCGCCCGATCTCGATCAGGATCTGCGAATATTGCTTGGCGTGGCCGTGGCGCTCGGCCTCCGGCTCGAAGATCTCGTGGCTGACCTGGTCGATCTCCGAGCCGCAGCGCTCGAGGATGTCGGCGCAACGGTCGATCACGGCGTCGAGCAACTCCATCAGCACCATCTCGCCGGTGATCGACGGTGAGCAGGAGCGCGCCAGCTTGTTCTCGACCAGTGGGAAGGGTTTTGGGGTGTCGTAGCGCACCGTGACCAGGCGGTGGCCGGCCAGGATGAAGGTGACGGCCGTGGTGCGCGGCATGTCGGTATCGGAGTGGCACATCAGCGTCGCCGTCATGTAGCGTGCGCCATTCTCAATATAGAGCCGGCTGGAAATCTCGATCTCCTGCATGTCCTCCCGCGTCGGCACCGCGATCCCGGCGAGCCGCTCCACCGCCTTGTCCTCCTCGGCCGTCGGCTTGATCAGGTCGATCCAGACCGCGGCTTCCGGCAGCGCGGCGAGATCGACGGCGACGGCTTTTTTCAGCGAGAAGTCGGAAGGTACGAAAACCGAGAACATCAACAACTCCGGAACGGATTAACCAAGAGGACAACCGACTTAGCTCGATTCTGGCAAGCGCCTGATGACTGCCGAATTAACCGCCGGTCAAGCTTTGTGGCAGCGAAATGGCATCTCCATGGCACCGGCGCGGCGACTGTAACCGATTTGCACGACCAGCAAGACATAATGTCGCAGCTTTGCGGCAGAAAGGACACAGCCGCGTGCCTAACGTCACAGGACAAGTGGCCAAGTTCTGGAATTGTGAAGGGTTTCGAAGATAATGCGCGCCAATCAGTTTTGGCGTTTGCGGCGCACCGATCGAGTGCGCATGCAGAGAATTTCGATTGGAATGGACATGTCGTCGTTGAAGGCAAAGTTGGGAATCCTGGCTGCCGGCCTGTTGTTGTCGGGCTGCATGCAGACCACCGCCACCTATCAGCCGGCCCCTGAGGCAACGCTCAAGCCGGCCGACAAAGCGCAGCTCGCCAAGGCGCGCTATGAGAAGGTTGCCGTGGCCGAGCCGTTCCGCCGCGCCATCGTCGACTATCACCGCAAGGAAATGCCGGGCTCCATCGTGGTGGATTCCGACAACCACTATCTCTACCTCGTGCAGGACGGCGGCAAGGCGATCCGCTACGGCATCACCGTCGGCGAGGAGGCGCTCGCCTTCTCCGGCATCGCCAAGGTCGGCAACATGGCCGAATGGCCAAAATGGACGCCAACCGCCGACATCCACAAGCGTATCGAAGGCCTGCCGGCATCGGTGCCGGGCGGCGTCGACAACCCGCTCGGCGCCCGCGCGCTCTATCTCTATCAGGGCGGCCGCGACACCATGTTCCGCATCCACGGCACCAACCAGCCGGAATACATCGGCGCCTCGATCTCCTCGGGCTGCATCCGCATGACCAATGAGGACGTCATCGACCTCTACAGCCGGGTGAAAATGGGGACGCTCGTGGTCGTGCTCGAGCCCAAGCACGGCGACTCGCCGTATAATTCCAAGATGGCCCTGCAGGGTGGCGGCAACGCCATGGTTCAATAAATCTCAACCGGAAGCGGGTTAGAAAAAAGCGCCGGAATTCCGGCGCTTTTTTATTGCATGTGGTTCCCTGGCCTTGCGGCAAAAATGCCACAACCGGCCTGCTGCAACGCCAGAGGGGCATCTAAACACTGGGAATTACGGCCGGCTTCGACGATACTTCCTGCGCGGAATCGTCGCAGTTCCGGCACAAATTAAGGTGCTGTCCGGGTCCGATCTTCAACTGGAAGTGTGCCAATGTCGCTTAAAGCAAAATTGGGAATTCTGGCCGTCGGCCTGATGTTGTCGGGCTGCATGCAGGCTGCGACTTACGAGGCGACCAACACCGCCAACTTCAAACCGCGGGACAAGGAAATGCTGGCGAAGACGACCTACGCCAAGGTCGCCGTCGCAGAACCCTTCCGCCGCGCCATCGTCGCCTATCACCGCAAGGAAGCCCCGGGCTCCATCGTGGTCGATTCCGACAACCACTACCTCTATTACGTGCTGAAGGACGGCAGGGCGATCCGCTACGGCATCACCGTCGGCGAGGAAGCCATGGCCTGGTCGGGCATCGCCAAGATCGGAAGCAAGACCGAGTGGCCGGCCTGGCATCCGACAAAGAGCGAGATTTCGCGGCTCGGCGTGCCGACCTATGTCGCGCCGGGTCCCGACAATCCGATGGGCTCGCGCGCGCTGTATCTCTACTCCGGCGGCAAGGACACGCTGTTCCGCATCCATGGCACCAACCAGCCCGAATATATCGGCGCCTCGATCTCGTCCGGCTGCATCCGCATGACCAACGAGGACGTCATCGACCTCTACGATCGCGCCGGCGTCGGCACCGTCGTGGTGGTGCTGGAGCCCAAGCATGGCGACTCGCCGTTCAATTCGCAGATGGCGCTGCAGGGCGGTGGCGGCCCGATGCCGCAGTAAGCCTTCGGACCGTACCGAAAACCAAAAGCGCCGGCTTCACCGGCGCTTTTTTGTTGGCTTCGGTTTGACGGGCGCCGGCTTGTCCTCGGCCTCGCTCTCTTCCTTGTTGGATTTCGCGGCTTCCGGCTTGGCGGCATCCTTCGCGCCATCCTTGGCGTCGGATTTGGCTGCGACCTCGCGCGGCGGCGCTTCCGCCGGCCGCTCGGCCGGCAACAGCGGCGCGACCTGCGGCAGCGGGTCCCAGACGTTCCACTGGCAGATCCGGTAATTGTTGCGCCGCTCCATGATGTCGAGATGAATGTGGTCCTCGTGGTACCAGTCCGAGCCGGGCCCCAGCACAGTCGAGAAGCGCGCGCAGGCCGAGTGCAGCACGCTTTCGCGCACCTCGCGCGCCACGGCGCGGTCGGTGAGATAGATCGACTTGCCGCCGACGAGCTTGAAGGCGCGCACGTCAAGCGCGTTGGCGCGGCCGTGCTCGGAGAGCTGGGCGCCGGCGACGCGGTTGCGGCCGCGGCACTCGAAGGAATCGAAATTGTCGAGATCGCTGAGCTCGCTGCCGAGCTTGGCGGCGATCGGCACGATGTCGCTGCGGATCCAGTCGGCGATCGCGGTCGCCATCTTGCAGCGGAGGATCGCCGCCGGCTTCACCGCGACCTTGCGCTTGTCCGGCAGCACGATGGCCTCGAGCCGCACCAGGTCCTCGCCGCCGCAGCCGCCGGGCCCCTTGATGTCGGGAATGGAGGGCGCAATCGCGATCTCCTCGGTCAGCGCCAGCCGGCAGGCCGAGGGCGGCGGTGGTTCAGCCTTCTTGACGGGCTCGTCCGGTTTTTCCGCCTCCTCGGATTCAGCTTTCGGCGCCTCCGCCGGCCGCGGGCGCGGCAACGGGACCTCCACGTGGCGAAGGGCGGCGCGCTGCTTGGGCTTGCCCAAAAACAGCTCAAAAGGCGGGACCGGCCGCGCCTCGCGCGCGATCGCAGGCCCAGCCAGCGCCCAAAGCGCAAGCATGGCAGCGGTAACCATTGCCGCGCGGCGGCGGTCAAGAGCGCCAATATCCAATTTCCGGCTTGATTTCTCCGCGCTACAGTTCATGACAATTCCAAAACCCGCCACCTAAAGGCTCGTACTTTGGGGCAAAAGCGCGGTGGACCATCACGATCAGGAGGGAGACGTTCGAATGCGTGGTTTGATGCAAGATTGGCCGCTGTTGTGCCACCGGATTATCGAGCACGCGGCCCGGTACCACGGAACGCAGGAAGTCGTAACCCGTTCGGTTGAAGGACCCATCGTCCGCACAAATTACGCCGAGATCCACAAGCGCGCGCTGAAAGTCTCGCAGATGCTGCAGCGCGACGGCATCAAGCTCGGCGACCGCGTCGCCACCATCGCCTGGAACACCTGGCGCCACCTCGAATGCTGGTACGGCATCATGGGGATCGGCGCGATCTGCCACACCGTTAATCCGCGCCTGTTCCCGGAACAGATCGCCTGGATCCTCAACCACGCCGAAGATCGCGTGGTGATGACCGACATCACCTTCGTGCCGATCCTGGAGAAGATTGCCGGCCAACTGCCGAGCGTCGAGCGCTTCATCGTGCTGACCGACAAGGCGCACATGCCGCAGACCACGCTGAAGAACGCGGTCGCCTACGAGGAATGGCTGGCGCAGGCCGACGGCAACTTCGCCTGGGAAGATTTCGACGAGAACACCGCGGCCGCCATGTGCTACACCTCGGGCACCACGGGCGACCCGAAGGGCGTGCTGTATTCGCACCGCTCCAACGTCATCCACTCCTTCATGGCGAACTCCAAGGACGCGCTCGGCACCTCCTCGAGCGACGTCATGCTGCCGGTCGTGCCGTTGTTCCACGCCAACAGCTGGGGCATCGCGTTCTCGGCGCCCGCCATGGGCACCAAGCTCGTGATGCCGGGCATGAAGCTCGACGGCGCCTCGGTCTATGAGTTGCTCGACACCGAGAAGGTGACCCACACCGCCGGCGTGCCGACGGTGTGGCTGATGCTGCTGCAGCATATGGCCGCCAACAATCTGAAGCTGCCGCGTCTCGAGTTCGTGGTCTGCGGCGGCTCGGCGATGCCGCGCTCGATGATCAAGGCGTTCGTCGACATGGGCGTGACCGTGCGCCACGCCTGGGGCATGACCGAGATGAGCCCGCTCGGCACGCTGGCGGCGCTGAAGCCGCCGTTCTCCGAGCTTGAGGGCGACGCCCGGCTCGACATCCTGCAGACCCAGGGTTTCCCGCCCTACGGCGTGCAGATGAAGATCACCGACGATGCCGGCAAGGAGCTGCCGTGGGACGGCAAGACGTTTGGCCGGCTCAAGGTCTCTGGCCCCGCGGTGGCAAAAGCCTATTTCAAGGTCGACGCCAATATCCTCGACGACGAAGGCTATTTCGACACCGGCGACGTCGCCACCATCGACCCGCACGGCTATATGCGGATCACCGACCGCTCCAAGGACGTGATCAAGTCGGGCGGCGAGTGGATTTCCTCGATCGACCTGGAAAATCTCGCGGTCGGCCATCCCGCGGTCGCCGAAGCCGCCGTGATCGGCGTCTTCCATCCGAAATGGGACGAGCGGCCGCTGCTGATCGTGCAGCTCAAGGCCGGCCAGTCGGCCACGCGCGAGGACATTTTGAAATTCATGGACGGCAAGATCGCCAAATGGTGGATGCCCGACGACGTCGTGTTCGTCGACGGCATCCCGCACACGGCGACCGGCAAGATCCTGAAGACCGCGCTGCGCGACCAGTTCAAGGCCTACCGCTTCCCGAACGCAGCGGCGTGAGCTCCCGTGGTTTCCCGGCAGGGCCTTGAGGCCCTGCCGAGTCAGAGGGAACGCCCATTCTCCCTTGAATTTGCCGCAGGTCCGTGGTCTTTCCGGGCCTGACCAGCGGCCGGTATGATTTGCGGCCGAAAGCACCCCAACCGGCAGATTTTCAAGCAAAATGGCCCGCAGGTTTTCCGCCCCTTACCAGACGGAGCCCGTGTCCGCTCTCGCGACATGGTCGCGCAATCTGGCAGTGTTTTCCGTCATTGCCGTGGTGGTCTCGGTCATCATCGTTCGCTTCGGCTTTCTCGAGATCAAGCCGGCGATGGCGACGTTTTTCGGCGGGCTCGCGGTGGCCGGGCTGTCCATCCTGGTAGGCCTCGCCGCCTTCGCAGCGATCTGGCAGAACGGCTCGCGCGGCATGGGCCGCATCCTGATGGCGCTCCTGATCGACGCCGTCGTGCTCGCCTATCCCGCCTATCTCGGCCTGCAGTACCGCAAGCTGCCGAAGATCTATGACATCACCACCGATCCGATCGATCCGCCGCGCTTCGAGGCCTTGGCGCGGCTGCGCGCCGGCGAAGGCGCCAACTCGGCGGTGTATGCCGGCCTCTATTCGGCCGAGCAGCAGCGCGCCGCCTATCCCGATATCGAGACCGTCGAGCTCGAATTGCCGGCGCAGCGCGCCTATGACGTGGTGCTGCAGCTCGTCAACAAGCGCAAATGGAAAATCGTCGACGAACGCGCGCCGCAGCCGCGCCGCGAAGGCCATATCGAGGCGATTGCGCAGACGCTGGTGATGGGATTTCGCGAGGACGTCGTGATCCGCATCAAGGCCGACGGCGAGGATTCCCGCGTCGACATCCGCTCCTCCTCCCGCTATTTCGAGAGCGACCTCGGCAGCAACGCCAAGCGCGTGTCCCAGATGATCGAGGACATCAACACCGCCGCCGAGGCAGCCGCGCTGAAGCCGGTGAAGAAAGCGCCGACGGCGCCGCCGCCGAAGACCCAGGCGAAGAATGTGAAGAAGTGACGCGCGAAAGCGCGTCATCCCCGATGTGCAATTGCACATCGTGGGGCGCGCATTAGCGCGAACCCGGGATCTCGAAGTAAGGGAAAAGAATACGGCACAAGATTCCGGGTTCGATGCTTCGCATCGCCCCGGAATGACGACCAAGTCCTACGAGGCCATCCGATAGGTCCCGCCGATCACGGGATCGCCATCGGTCGCAACGATGCCGCGGGCGACCAGGTCTTCCAGATGCGCCAGCACGGAATAGCCGGCGGCCGTGGTCAGCCGCGGGTCGAGGCCGATATAGATCGCGCGCACCATGGTGGGGATGTCGGCCTCGCTCTTGGACAAGCGGTGCAGGATCGAGGCTTCGCGGGCGCGGCGGTGGCGCTCCAGGAAGCGCACATAGCGCGGGCCGTCGGGAATTTCCGGGCCGTGGCCGGAGAAATACAGTTCCTCGTCGCGCCGCGCGAGGCGGTCGAGGGAGGCCATGTAGTCGATCATCGAGCCATCCGGCGGCGCGACGATCGAGGTCGACCAGCCCATCACGTGGTCGCCGACGAAACTGATTTTTCGCTCCGGCCAGGCAAAGGCGAGATGGTTGGCGGTGTGGCCGGGCGTGGCGACGGCCTCCAGCCGCCAGCCAGCGCCCTCGATGACGTCGCCGCTCTTCACTGCGATGTCGGGCTTGAAATCGCGGTCGGCGCCGGACTCCGGATTGTGCTTCTCGCTCTCGAAGCGCGGGCGCGAGGCGCGGTGCGGGCCTTCGGCATAGACGGGCGCGCCGGTGGCGGCCTTGATCCGCGCGGTGTTGGGCGAGTGGTCGCGATGGGTATGCGTCACAAAAATATGCGTCACCGTCTCGCCGCGCACCGCATCGAGCAGCGCTTTGGCGTGCGCCTCGTCATCGGGGCCGGGATCGATGATCGCGACATTGCCTCGGCCTACGATGTAGCTGACCGTGCCGGTAAAGGTGAAGGGGCTTGGATTGTCGCACAGCACACGCCGCACGCCGGGGCGGGCTTCCTCCACCACGCCGGGCTTTAAGGGGAAGTCGCGGTTGAAGGGGATGTCGTCGTTGTCGGCCATTGTTTTTCTCGGCGTCATTCCGGGGCATCGCAGACCTTGTAGGATGGGTAGAGCGCAGCGAAACCCATCATGCAACCGCGCATGCCGGGCGAGAAGATGGGTTTCGCTTCGCTCTACCCATCCTACGCTGTCGGGGTGATGCATCTTACGAAAACGCCTGAATGCCGGTGATGGCGCGGCCGAGGATCAGTGCGTGGACGTCGTGGGTGCCCTCATACGTGTTCACAGTCTCCAGATTCGCGGTGTGGCGCATCACGTGATACTCGATCTGGATGCCGTTGCCGCCGTGCATGTCGCGCGAGACGCGGGCGATGTCGAGCGCCTTGCCGCAATTGTTGCGCTTGACGATGGAGATCATCTCCGGCGCCATCTTGCCCTCGTCCATCAGCCGGCCGACGCGCAAGCTGGCCTGCAGGCCGAGCGCGATCTCGGTCTCCATGTCGGCGAGCTTCTTCTGCACCAGCTGGGTGGCGGCGAGCGGCCGGCCGAACTGCTTGCGGTCCAGCGTGTACTGCCGCGCGCGGTGCATGCAGTCCTCCGCAGCGCCCATCGCGCCCCAGGAGATGCCGTAGCGGGCGCGGTTGAGGCAGCCGAACGGACCCTTGAGGCCGGCGACGTTGGGTAGCAGCGCGCTTTCCGGCACCACCACATTGTCCATCACGATCTCACCGGTGATCGAGGCGCGCAGCGACAGCTTGCCGCCCACCTTCGGCGCGGACAGGCCCTTCATGCCCTTTTCGAGGATGAAGCCGCGGATCTGGTTGTCGTGCGCAGCGGACTTCGCCCACACCACGAACACGTCGGCGATCGGCGCATTGGAGATCCACATCTTGCTGCCGTTGAGCCTGTAGCCGTCCGACACCTTCTCGACGCGGGTCTTCATGCCGCCGGGATCGGAACCGGCATCGGGCTCGGTCAGGCCGAAGCAGCCGACCCACTCGCCGGTCGCGAGTTTCGGCAGATATTTCTTGCGCTGGGTTTCGTCGCCATAGGCGTAGATCGGATACATCACCAGCGAGGACTGCACCGAGTTCATCGAGCGATAGCCGCTATCGACGCGCTCGATCTCGCGCGCGACCAGGCCATAGGCCACGTAGCTGGCATTGGCGCAGCCATATTCTTCCGGCAGCGTCACGCCGATCAGGCCAAGCTCGCCCATCTCGTTGAAGATCTCGCGGTCGGTCCTCTCTTCCAGGTAAGCCTTGGTGACGCGGGGCGCGAGCTTGTCCTGCGCATAGGCGCGCGCGGTATCGCGGATCAGCCGCTCGTCTTCGGTGAGCTGATCGTCGAGCAGGAACGGATCGTCCCACTGGAAGCTGGCCGCAGCCGGCTTGTCCTTGGTCTGGGGGCGCACGCTCATGGGAATTCCTTTCGCATTAATGCGGCCAATAATAACGTGGCGGCAGGTTATGACGTTGGCATTCAGCCTTCAAGGCGCTCGTTGCCGACGATCTCGATGCCGAAACCGGACAATCCTTTGTAGTCATGCACCGACGAGGTGAGGTTTCGGATCGACGTGATGCCGAGATCGCGCAGGATCTGCGCGCCGACGCCGACCTCGCGCCATTGCCTGTTGCGGTCGGCTTCCGCCGTCTTCTGCTCGCCGACGGGTTCGACGGGAACACCGGCGGCACCGTCACGCAAATATACCAGCACGCCGCGCCCGGCGCGCTGGAAATGATGGAGCACGAGCCGCATGCGCTCCTGCCCGGTGAAGAGGTCCTTCACGATGTTCGGCTTGTGCAGCCGTGTCAGCACATTCCTGCCGTCGCCGACGCCGTTATAGACGAAAGCGGCATGCGCGATCTCGTCGAAGGGCGAGCGATAGGCATAGCCTTGCAGCGTGCCGATCGGACTCTCGGTCGTGAAGGTCGACACGCGCTCGATCAGTTTCTCGCGGGCCTGGCGATAGGCGATCATGTCAGCGATCGTGACGTGCTTGAGCTTGTGGGCGGCGGCGAAGCGCACCACCTGCTCGCCCTTCATCACCGTACCGTCGTCGTTCATCAATTCAGAGATGACGCCGACCGGCGGCAGCCCGCTTAGCTTGCAGAGATCGACCGCGGCTTCCGTATGGCCGGAGCGGAGCAGCACGCCGCCGTCGCGCGCGATCAGCGGAAAGATGTGGCCGGGCCGGGCAAAATCACTGGCGCCGGCATTTGGATTGGCGAGCGCCCGGCAGCACGAGGCGCGCTCCTCGGCCGAAATGCCGGTGCCGCCATCGGGCTTGTAGTCGATCGACACCGTGAATGCGGTGGTGTGGTTGGAATCATTGTGCGCCACCATCGGGTCGAGCCGCAGCCGGCGCGCGTCGTCCGTGGTGATGGGCGCGCAGACGATGCCCGAGGTGTGGCGGATGATGAAGGCCATCTTCTCGGCGGTGCAGAGCGAGGCGGCGACGATCAGATCGCCCTCGCCTTCGCGGTCATCGTCGTCGGTGACGACGACCAGTTCGCCCTTGGCAAAGGCTTGCAAGACTTGCTGGACAGTATCGGCCATGCTTTCAGTGTCTTTCGTCTCGTGCGAGGACCATTAGCCGGGCCCGGATGCCCGCGCCAGCACTCTGGCGCAAGGCAGACCGGCTTTTTGGTGCCGTTGGTTGACTTCATATCCATCGCGGCATCCGAGTGCGGGGTGCGGCGATGCTTCGAGGCTCTGCCCTACGCGGCCAGCGCCGCCCGCGTATTGCCGATCAGCAGCGCTGCCTGCGCAGCCTCACGCCCCTTCTCGACAAAGTGCCTGGTGAAAACAGCGACGTGATGCTCGGTCGGCTGGAAGTGGTGTGGCGTCAACGAGACCGACAGCACCGGGACATCGGTGTCCAGGGTCACGCGCATCAGCCCGTTGACGACCGCCTGCGCCACGAAGTCGTGCCGGTAGATGCCGCCGTCGACGACCAGCGCCGCGGCGGCAACAGCGGCATACTTGCCCGATTTGGCGAGATCGCGCGCCATCAAGGGAAGCTCGAAAGCGCCCGGCACGTCGAAAACATCGACCTGGTGTGCCGGGATCAACTGCAAGAAGCCATCCAGAGCCTTGCCGACAATTTCGGCGTGCCAGTTGGCCTTGACGAATGCATAGCGGGTGTGTGTCACGGTGATCTCCTTTCCGGTAACCGACACGTCACCCAAGGCGATCACGTGCGCGCCTGCGCCGCATCAGCGGCCCAGGCACGCGCGTTCTCTTTCATCCGGACTTTAACCGTCGGCTCAGGCATCGCACCTGATCTGCTTGACCCTTCCACCGGAAGGCGCTCGCGGGCTCGCAGCAACGCGCTGCATACCGCCGGTAGGGAGTTTCACCCTGCCCTGAGAACAGCCGCATGCTGCCTCCCGGCGAACAAGCCGTCAATGCCCAACTTGGGACGAGCCCGGTTGCATACTGGAGCGGTCATTCCGTGTCACGGCAACACCTCCTTGCGGTCCGCAAGCTGGGCGTCCATCTCCGCGCGCTTGTCCTCCAACAGGCCGGCGTCGGCGGCCTCGATGATGGAGAACAGCTCGCCGGCGTCGGTCAGCCGGGTCACCGTGACGTAGTCGGCGCCGGCGCCGTAGAGGTCGTTGACGTTGGAGAGCAGGTCGGCGGTCGCCACGATCCTGGCGGTGGGATTGAGGGCGCGGACATGGCGCACCAGCTTCTCGTTGTTGGCGCCGACCAGAAGCGAATCCGGCACGCTCAGGATGATCAGCTCGGCCTTGCCGATGCCGGCGTGCACCAGCGTGTCGACATTGGAAATATCGCCATAGATCACGTGCACGCCGCGATCGCTAAGCGTGCGGAACACCACCGGGTTGAAGTCGATCACGGTGATCTGCTCGAGCAGCGCTTCGTTCTGCCGTTCGATCTGGTTGAGCAGCGCGCTCGCCGCACGGAAGAAGCCGAGAATGACGATGCGGTTGGTCTCGCCATGGCCGCCCTCATGGCCAGCCTCATGATGGACATGGTCGAGGTCGCGCAGGCCGATCTTCTTCAACGGCCCGATCAGGCCCCGGGTGATCTCGCCGCTGCGCACCATGAAGAAGGTGGAGAGCACCGCCAGCACCACAAAGGCAAAGGAGGCTGCGCTCGCGGTCTCGGTCTTGATATGGCCGGCGGTGATGCCGGTCTGGATCACCACCAGCGAGAATTCCGAGATTTGCGCCAGGTTGATGGCCGGCAACAGGCTCGCGCGCAGGCCCTGCTTCATCAAATAAAGCGGCGCGAACGTCGTCGCTACGCGGCTCACCACCGTGAAGGCGGCGATGATCAGTGCCAGGCCGATCACCGAGCTGGTCGGAATGGGGATGGTCATGCCAAGCGCGACAAAGAACAGGGTGATGAAAAAATCGCGCAGTGTCGTCACCTTCGCCGTCACGTCGAGCGCATAGGGGAAGGTCGAGATGGAGACACCTGCCACCAGCGAGCCCATCTCGCGTGACAGGTGCAGTTTTTCCGCGATCTCGCCGATCAGGAAACACCAGGCCAGCGCGCCGAGCAGGATCAGCTCGGGCCGGCGCGCGATCTGGTGAAACAGCCTTGGCAACACATAGCGGCTGAGGATCAGCGCGGTCGCAACCAGCGCGCCGACCCGGGCGATCGACAGCAGGATTACCGACACCTGCAAATTGGCGAGCGACGGCTGCACCGCCAGGAACAGGATGGCGAAGATGTCCTGCAGCACCAGAATGCCGAGCGTGATGCGGCCCGGCAGCGTGTCCAGCTCGCGCTTCTCGTAGAGCACCTTGACGATGATGACGGTCGAGGACAGCGCGCAGGCCACGGTCAAATACAGCGCGTCGAAGGCGCCTCCTCCGAGCGAGAGGCCGAGGGCCATGAAGAAGAGCACGCCGAGCAGGCAGCCGCCGAGCAGCTGGCCGCCGGCGGCAAACAGGATCACGGGGCCGGCGCGGATGATCTTCTTCAGGTCGATCTCGAGCCCGATCATGAACAACATGAAGATCAGGCCGAGCTCTGAGATGATACTGATCGATTCCTGGGACTTGACCCATCCCATGCCGAATGGCCCAATGAAAAAGCCGGCGACGAGATAGGCGAGGATCAGCGGCTGGCGGGAGAAATGGGCCAAAAGCCCGAGCACCCAGGCAAACAGGATGCTAAGAGTGATATCGCCAATGAGCTCGTGCATGGAAAGAATTGCCCCTTCGCCGCAACCTAGTGTCAGGTGCGACAGGCTGAAACAAGCAATCTGTCACACCCCGATCAAGGCTGGTTTTTTCGCCCTTTTGGCCTGCCTGCTGCTGGCGCAGATTTCACCTGCCCGCGCACAGGGCGGCAATATCGAGCAGAATTTTTCGGCGTCGCTGACCGCGGTTCCGACCGAAGCGCTCACCGTCTCCGGCGCCTTTTACGTCCCCGTCTACTCGAGTGTGTCGATGGCCCAGGGCAAGCTGCGCGCGGATTTCTCGGTCACGCTGAGCGTGCACAACGCATCCGAGACCCGGCCGCTGGTGCTGAAGCGGATCGCCTATTTCGACACCTCAGGCAAGCTGGTGGAGAGCTACCTCAAGGCGCCGATTGCGCTAAAACCGTTTTCGACCATCGAGGTGTTCATCCCGACCTCGGACGTGCGCGGCGGGACCGGCGCGAACTTCGTGGTGGATTGGGCCGCTACGAGCGAGATCGCCGAACCTGCGGTGGAAGCCCTGATGGTCGGCGGCGTCGGCGCCGGACATTATGCGTTTATCAGCCAGGGTCGGCCGATCCGGCCGATCGGGAAAAACTAGCGAAAACCAAGGGAAGCGGTGCCAGCCGCATCCTCAACAAGAAAATGAACGGGAGGCAATATCCAATGACCTCATTCAACTACGCGCCGTTGCTGCCGGCTGGCCTCCCCGCGCCGGCGGCACGCTGGACCGGCTTGGCAAAGTACAGCTTTGTCGGCGGCAACAATGATCCCGATGGCGTTCCGGTCGACGGGCTAGTCGATGCGGTCACCGCGGTGCTTCGGCGCGAGGGAAAATCGCTCGCCACCTACAACCTCGCCCACGGCCCGCAGGGCTACCGTCCGCTGCGCGAGTTCCTGGTGAAGAAGTTGAAGCGCGACGCCGGCATCGCCTGCACCGTGGACGATCTCATGATCGTCTCCGGCTCGCTGCAGGCGCTCGACCTCGTCAACAACACGCTGCTGGCGCGCGGCGATACCGTGCTGTTCGAAAAGGAATCCTATCAGGGCTCGATCAACCGTATGACCCGTCTCGGCGTCAACATCGTCGGCATTCCCCTCGACGAGCACGGCATGCGGATGGATGCGCTGGCAAACGCCCTTGCCGATCTCAGGGCCAGGGGCATTAGGCCAAAATACATCTACACCATTCCGACCGTGCAGAACCCGACCGGGTCGATCCTGCCCGAGGACCGCCGCGCCGAGATGCTGCGGCTGTCGGAACAATATGGCGTGCCGATTTTCGAGGACGACTGCTATGCGGACCTGATCTGGGACGGCAAGCGGCCGCCCGCGATCTACGCCATGAGCAAGACCGGCAACGTCATCCACATCGGCTCGTTCTCGAAGTCGATCGCGCCGGCGCTTCGCGTCGGCTTCATCGTCGCGCCCTGGGAGATGATGTCGCGCATGCTGGCGCTGAAGACCGACGCCGGCTCCGGCGCGCTGGAGCAGATGGTGCTGTCGGAATATTGCGCGCCGCACTTTGCGACCCATGTGCCGGAGCTGACGCGGGGGCTGCGCGCCAAGCTCGACACGCTGATGGATGCGCTCTCCGAGCAGTTCGGCACCGCGGCCGAGTTCGAGGCACCGAAGGGCGGCATCTTCCTCTGGGTCAAGCTGCCCGACCACGTTGACACGCTAAAGCTCTATCAGGCCGCGCTCGCCGCCGGTGTTGCCATCAATCCAGGGCCGGAATGGTCGGTCGACAAGCCCCATGCCGGGTGCCGGGTGCGGCTGTGCTTTGCCAGCCCCTCGCATGAGCAGATCCGCGAAGGCGTCGCCGTGCTCGCCGACGTCTGCCGCAAGGAATTCGGCGTGCCCACCCGCAGCGCCAATGTGGAGAAGCGCGCGCAGCAGGGCTAGAACGGGCGCCGTCCTTGAAAGCTGGAGAGGCGGGATGAACCGAAGAGAGCTTGTCACTGCTTTCCTGATACTGGCCGCGACGCGACCGAAAAGCGCAGAAGCCCAGCAATCGTCTGGCAAGGTGTGGCGCATCGGCTATCTCTATCCAGGAGATCTCGACAACCCATCGGATCATGCAGCGCTCGATTTCTTCAGAGCTGAACTTGGCAGGCTGGGCTTTCCCGAAGGGCGCGCGATCCTTGACGCCAAAGGCGCAAAGGGGAAACCGGACGAACTTTTGGCCCTTGCGAAAGAGATCGTCGATGCTCGTCCGGACGTGGTTGTTGCCATCGCGACACCAGCTATCGCAGCTGTCCAGAAAACGACCAGCACAATTCCAATCGTGATGATGCCAGCGACCGATCCCATCGGATCCGGCTTTATTCAGTCTCTGGCGCATCCCGGAGGCAACATCACAGGCATGGCCAACATGTACGGTGACTCGATCGGTAAATCGATCGAACTGCTTCACGGTCTTCTGCCCAACGCAAAGCGAGTCGCGGTCCTAATGTCTGCCAATCCAACCCATCCGCAACAACTTGAAATCGCGAGGGCAGCAACAAGCGCTTTAGGCCTAACAGTAATGCCAGTGGTGGCAGTCAGCCAAAGTGACCTCCAACAGGCATTTGCAAAAATGCGCGAGGACAACTGCGATGCGCTCTTCGTCCTGGCGGACCCAGTGCGTCCGCCAGTCGTGTCGTTGGCGGCACAATCGAAAATTCTGGCGGTATATCAATATGCTGGTTATGTCGACATGGGTGGACTCGCAAGCTACGGCGCGGAGTTCAGTTCGATCCTGCGCAAAGGCGCCGAGTATGTCGTTCGAATCATCAAGGGAGCCAAGCCCACTGAAACACCCGTGGAACAACCAGTGAAGTTCGAGTTCGTTTTGAACTTGAATACTGCCAAGCAACTCGGCGTGTCGGTCCCCGAAGCTGCTCTGAATCGAGCCGACAGAATTATCGAATAGGAAATGACCGTTTTGGCGCGCGGCGGCCGAGCTCGCGCAGCGAGTTGACCGCCCCTTCGCGAGCCTTCTTCTACGGGCTGCCCTCGGCCTCCGACAGCGTCAGGGACGGCACGTGGCTGGCCTTGGCAGCGAGCACCAGCTGTCCCATCTACTCCCCTTCTGCGCTTGCGAATGGTTCCCAGCGGATCGCCTGCGCCAGCCGCAGCAACAGCACGATCGAGACGTTGCCCCTGCCCGCCTCGATCTGGGCGATGTAGCGCTTCGGAAATGCCGGACTGCCGCGCAAGCTCGCGGCGCGACATGTCGCGCAGCGACCGCAGGCTACGCACCCGCTCGCCGAGCTGGCTCAAAAACTCGCTTTCATGGAATGAAAGGACCATGCCGCCAGCCGAATCGCCCCGGCCGGCTGGTCCGGGGGCGCCTGGTCACGGAATTGCGCTGCCTTTCGTTCCACGTTCGATCCTTGCACGGCATGATCGCCCGGCGCGAAACTGGCCACATTGACCGAGCGCAAACTTGGGACGCAATTCGAGCCAAAGCCGCCTAGTCCAGCAAGCGATCCCACACGTCCTGCGAAAATGCCTCGCTCGGCACGGCGAACGGTCCCTTCTGCATGGCGATGAAGGGAAGCGCAAGCTCGGGATCGGCGGCCATGCGCTCGCGGCCCCTGCGGCGGCGTTCGCGTCCCTCGGCCGTGAACTCCATGCGATAGATCGCAAGCAACCGCACGCTGAAGCGCAGCCGGTTCATCTGCTCGCGGCGCAGCGCGGCGTAATCGGCGAACGCCGCCGGCGACCAGTCATTGCCGGCGGCGAGCGCCTCCGCCACGAGCCGCGCGTCCTTCAGCGCGATGCTGATCCCCTGGCCGCCGGAGGGATCATTATGGCCCGCGGCATCGCCGATCAGGACAATGCCGGGCGCGACGGGATCATCGATCCAGACGTCGTGGTTGGGATAGCCATGGCAGGGACCCGCGGGCCGCGCCTTGGCCAGCGCCTCGCCATGCGGCAGCGATGCGAGATTGAAGGCTTCAAGAAACCGTTCGACCGCGCCGGCGCCGGCGAACCGATAGCTCTGATCGACGCCGTGCGCGGCATAGAGCCTGATCCTGCCGCCGCCCTGCGGAAAGACATAGAAGCCGATATCGCCGTCGACACCGATCGACTGTTCATCGTGCGGCCAGTCGTGGGCGTCCTCGATCAACAGCCCGGTCAGGATGTGATGCAGGGGATCGGAGAGACGCGCAAAGCCTGCCTGACGGGCAACGGCGGAGCCGCGGCCGTCGGCGCCGACGACGATCCGCGGTGTGATCGCGTGGCTGGCGCCTTCGTATTCAAACTCGATCCTCGGCGGCAATCCCGCGCTGACCTTGATGCGGTCTACGCCGCGCAGCAAGGTCGCCCCCCCATCGATGGCAGCGGCATTGAGCACGTTGCAAATCTTCGGGTGCCCGAGATTGAGGGCGCCGCGGACCCCCTCCACCATTTTGTCCATGGGGAGGGCAAACTTGCGGGCAATGTCGGGCGCGACGTCCTCGCCATAGGGAATCGATCGGACGGTGTAATTGCCGCCGGCGCCCTCCAGCAGATCGAGAATGCCGAGCGCCCTCGCCTCCGCAACGCCCCAGGGCACGATGAATTCGCCGCGCACCCGATCGACATGAACGGTGGACTTTTCCAGCATCAGCACGCCGTAACCGGCGCGGGCAAGCGCGATCGCGAGGGCGCTGCCGGCGATTCCAGCGCCGACAATGACGACATCGAACGAGCGATCCGGCGCGTTCATGAATTGCCTGCCTGGCAACGCTAACGCACCGCGAACGGCGCCTGGTAGGGCCGGCCGAACGGCACGCCGTTGACCACCGTCTGCACCGGCTTCAACAGCAGCTTGCCATCGCGCCTGTTGTTGCGGGTGTCGACGAACGTCACTGGCCCCTCCGCCACCTCCATGATCGCGACGTCGCCGGGCGCGCCGACCTGCAAGGTGCCGATCTTCGGTGCGCGGTTGATGATCTTTGCAGGGACGCTGGTCGCCGCCGCCACCACCTGCTCCAGCGAGGAGCCCATCGCCATGAACTTGCTCATGACGTTCGGCAGATAGGGCATGCCCGGCGAATTGCCGGAGAAGACGTGGATATCTGAGGAAATCGTATCCGGCGTGCAGCCACCGGGGATCGCCACTTCCGCCACCGTGAAATCAAAACTGCCTCCGCCATGGCCGACGTCGAACATCACGCCGCGCTGCTTGGCGGCGAGCGCGGCCGGCAACAGCTTGCCGTCCTGCACGATGTTGGTGAAGACGCCGGACATGTTGGGGAAGCCGGAATAGGCGTGGGTGAGCACGTCGCCCGGCCGCATCAGATCGAGGATCTGCGACATCAGCTCCTTGGTCTCGACGCCGCCGATATGCACCATCATTTTCGCCGGCCAGCCGCACATCTCGCAGGCCTGGATGCCGCGCTTGAGCGGCTCGAGCCCATGCTTGGCGATCACGTTCTCCGACATCCGCACCTTGACCCCAAGCAGGAAATCCGGATTTTCCGCGAGCGTCATGGCACAGGCTTCCACCTGCGCATGATCGATATTGTAGAGCTCGGCGACCGGGAATCCCGACAGGCCGTGATTGGCGATGTGGATGAAGGCGTAGATGCGCGCCCGCGACTGCGCGACGATGTAGCGGCGCAGCGCCGCGATGTTGTTGACGCCGGCATCTCCAGCGGAAATCAGCGTCGTCGTGCACTGGAACTGGGCGAGCTCGTCGGCGGGAATGCCGATCGCAGAGCCGTAAGGATAGATGTGGGCGTGCATGTCGATCAGGCCCGGCGTCACCAGCTTGCCCGTGGCGTCGACGGTCTTCGCGGCGCGCGCGGCCGGAATCTCGTTCTCGACCGCCTCGATCACGCCCCAGCGGATGCCGATGTCGCGCTTGCCGCGCAGCGACTGGCTGGGATCGAGCAGGTCGCCGCCCTTGATGACGAGATCGAACTTGTCGTTCGGCCCCATCGCCGCATGCGCGCTGCCGGCGAATGCGGCAGCGGCGGCGGATCCGGTGACTTTCAGGAAATTACGGCGAGACAATCCCGTCATGGCAACGCTCCCCCAAAGGACGATTTATTATGGCGCGATGATGCGCCGCTCGCACGCCTTGCGCAAGCCGCAAGCGAATGGGCGCGCGCCCACGCGCTTCCCGGGAGTGCCGATCTCGTCGGCGCCGAACACGATTTTGATTCGTACGCGACGATACAAGTACCGGGCCGGTTGGTCGCCATGCGACCCGCATGGTCGATGATCGATCCCGCAAGCGTGCGACGACGAACTTGTCTGAACGGCTGTTCAGAAAACTCCTGCAGTTTCCGCGGAACGTTCCTGCGCACCGCCGGTTCTCAACCTCACAAGGTGAGGAGGACACACCATGAAGAAGCTAGCTTATGTGCTGGGCGCACTCGCCGCGATCGCGGTCGCGCTACCTTCGATCGCCAGCGCCGAGACCGTCGTGATCAAGCGCGGCGGTTATCATCACGGCTGGTACGGCGCGCGTGCCCAGATGTACCATCACGACCGTGGCTGGCATCGCGGCTGGCGCCATCATGGCGACCGCGTCGTGGTGATCAAGAAGCGTTACCACCATTACTGACGGTCGACACCGGAAGATGGCTCCTCCCCGCGAGGGAGGGGCCATTTTTCGTTGTGTGCGGCGCTAGTCCCAATCAGGCCCAAAGCCCGGATTGACGCAGCGCCGGTCCTTCGGCAGCGCTGATATCGCCTTGCGATCCTCATCGTCGAGCGTGACGTTCAGCGCGTCGAGATTGGTCTTCTGGCTTTCGGCGCGCGAGGCCTTCGGGATCGCGGCGACCCCATCCTGGTCGAGCAGCCATTTCAGCGCGACCTGGGCGGCGCTCGCATGGTGCTTGCGGCCGATTTTCGCAAGCGTTTCGTCGGCGGCGACGCGGCCCTGCGCCAGCGGGCAATAGGCGACCAGCGGAATGTCGTGTGCGGCGAGATATTTTTTGAGCTTCGATTGATCCAGCATCACGTGATACTCGACCTGATTGCAGGCGATCGGCGCTCTCACCTCCTCGACTGCGACCTTCAGGAGCGCTGTGGTGAAATTGGCGACGCCGATCGCCCGCGTGCGCCCCTCCTCCTTCAGCTTTAGCATCGTCTCCAGCACGGCCGGCAGCTTCATGCTGCGCGAGGGCCAGTGCACGAGATAGAGATCGACATGGTCGAGCCGCAGCTTCTTCAGCGAGGCGCCGAACGCCCGGCGGATGGCGTCCGGCGCCAGATTTTCGACCCAGACTTTTGTGGTGACATGCAGCTCGCCGCGCGGCACGCGGGCGGCCGCGATCGCCGCACCGATCGCCTCCTCGTTGCCGTACATCTCGGCGGTGTCGATGTGGCGATAGCCGAGCGCAAGGCCGCTCTCCACCGCGGCGCGGCAGGCATCGCCCTGCATGCGAAAGGTGCCGAGCCCGAGTTTTGGCATGGCAATGCCCTGGGTCTTGATGGTTTCCATGGATCGCTCCAAACGACTTTGGGACCGCGAGAGGCGGCCGGGACTGAAACTGAACGGTTGGTTGATAGGCGGGACAAGACGGGGTAACAGCGATAACCCGCCGGCACGGTTCGGCGCAAATCAAGATCGAGTTAGGGGACCATGGGCAAGCCGGGCGACGCGCTACAACGATGGCTGCAGACCCATGGACTGCTCGCGATCAGCCTTGGCGTGCTGGGCGTGGCGATCGCGCTGTCGGTGCTGCTGGTCGTCGGCGGCTATTTCATCGCGTCGTTCTTCGGCTAGGCCGCCGGGCCAAGTCTCCGAAAGGCTCAGATGTGTTCCGCCACCAGCCGGCCCGGCCGCGCATCCACCTGCGGGTCGATGTCGACCGCCCACAGATCACGGTCGTCGACGTCCTTCAGCGTCACCGTCATGACGCCCGTGTTGCCGTCGATATCGACGCGGCCAAAAAACTGCATGCCGAAACAGGGCGCGAGGTTCTCGCCGTCGCAGCCCTTCTGATACATCGCCTTTGGCCCAAACGTGTTGTCGAGCGTGCCCGGCGCCCAGGTGCCGGCATGCAGGGGGCCGGAGACGAATTCCCAGAACGGCTCGAAATCCTGGAACACGGCGCGGCTCGGGTCGTAATGATGCGCGGCGGTGTAGTGCATGTCGGCGGTGAGCCAGACGATGTTGCGCAGGCCTGCGCGCTTGATGAAGGACAAGAGATCCGCGATCTCGTGCTCGCGCCGCTCCGGCGGGCCGTCGCCGAGCGCGATCGCATCCTCGCTGTAGAGCCCGATCGGCAGGTCGGCGGCGATCACCTTCCAGGTCGCATCCGAGGCGACGAGCTCGCGCTTGAGCCAGGCAAGCTGCGTCGGGCCCAAAATGCTGGCGTCGCGATCCTCGCCCCTGTTCCAGGAGGAGTCGCGATAGCTGCGCATGTCGATCAGGAAGACGTCGAGCCGCGGGCCGTAGGAAACCTTGCGATAGATGCGGCCGTCCTGCGCGGCGATGGGGCGGATCGGCATGAACTCGTGGAAGGCGCAGCGGGCGCGCGCCACCAGCAGCGAGCTGCCGTCCTCGGCGTAGCCGGTCTCGTCCGACGTGCCGATCGGCGACCAGTCGTTGGTCACCTCGTGGTCGTCCCATTGCGCGAGAACAGGGACGTTGGCGTGGAAGGCGCGAAAATTCTCGTCGAGCAGATTGTATTTGTAGTTGCCGCGGAACTGCTCGAGGCTGTGGGCGACGACCGATTTTTCCTCTGTCACCACATTGCGCCAGATATTGCCATCAGGCAGCTTCAGCTCGCGCTCGATCGGGCAATCCGCATAGATGTGGTCGCCGCAATGGATGAAGAAATCGGGGCGATTCTGCAGCATGGCGCGGTAGGTGCGATAGCCGCCGCGCGCGGTATCGATGCCCCAGCCTTGGCCCGCGGTGTCGCCGGACCACAGGAAGGAAATGTCGCGCCGCTCGGCTGGCGCGGTGCGGAAGCGGCCGAGCTGCGTCTCGCCGGCATGGCCGGAGTCAAAACCCTCGAAATGCACGCGATAGAAGATGTCCTGCCCTGCCGGCAAACCATCGACCAGGAGTTTTGCGGTGAGGTCGCGCCCGGGCAGCGCGTCGATCGAGGCGGTGCGGACGATATTGGCAAAGCTCTCTGTCGTCGAGCACTCCAGCCGCATGCGCGAGGGCCGGTCGGCGCGCGCCCAGACTACGGCTGAGTCGGCGGCGACGTCACCCGATTGAATCCCGCTTGCGATCAGCGGACGGTCGGCGGCGCGGCTGAGATAAGGCTTTGCGATGCTGCCGAGGCTGGCGGCGGCGATCGTCGAGGCGGAGCGAACCAGCAGTTGGCGGCGGGTGAGCAGCCACTGTTTCTTCCCGCGAATCGCAATCGCCATCCGGCACGTCTCCGTCGAATCGCGACGGAAAATGCCTGCTCAACACGACTCCTGGCCGAAGGTTTTGCGACAGGCAGATGACTCTGCGGGAGGCGGAACAGATTGCCGGAAAGTTAACGCCAGTTGCAGATGCCGCCGGACCTGCAAGGCCAGGTCTGGATGCTCCTGTCCATGGCCTGGGCGTCGAGCGGACTGCTGTGGCGGCGCGCCAGCTTTGCGCGCGCGGCGCCGCGCGGCTTCGCCACATGAGAAGCGGTCACATGGGTTGCTGTGGCGTGGCTCGTGTTCGCGTGGGTCGTGGTTACGTGAGGCGCGGCCACTGTTGTCGTCCGCACCACGCGCGGGTGATCGGCCTTCGGTTCGATCTTGGGTTCCACAACGGCTTGCTTGGCATCGCTGCGCGCTTCGACCGGCACCGGCGCGAATTCGGCCGGCGGTCCCAGCCGCTTCGGCGACAGCACCGCTTGCGACATATCGAGACCAAAGAACTCGCCGGCGCGATACTCGGCGGCCGGCGCAGTCGTTGCGGCCGCGACGAGCGCGGCGCAGGCAGCAGCGGCGGCGAGATGTTTCGAGACCATACGCGGGCGTCCTGACGTCAGGATAAGGGAACTATTATTTAGGCAAGCATATACGCTATTCCAGCGCCGGGCGCGGTCAAGGTTAGCGGGAACAGAAGAAAACCACAGGCTTTCCAGCCATTTTTGCGCCGCCTGAGGCGGATCGTCATCGGCGATGGCGCGCCAGGCCACATCATTGAGATATGGAACTGGCCCGAGCCTTATCCGCTTCTTCCTGCGCCTTGGCTGCCCGCCGTGCACCGGTAGCAGTTATTCTTCAGGCGGGCAGGCGATCGGCGGCCAATGCCGCATCGGCCGTGTCGAGCCGCAGCCGGAAATCGTGATGCAAATGCCAATACGGCCGCTCGAGCACACGGCCGTCCTCCGCCCCGCCCGGCGGCTTCTCCACGAATGCGCCGATCAGACTGTCCTTGACGCCGAACACCACATCGGAATCGAGGTACCGGTCGCCTGCGGCGAAGATATGCGTGACGAGTTTTTCGTGGCGCGCGGCCCAAATCATGAAATGGACATGCGCCGGACGCCAGGGATGGCGGCCTTGCGCTTCCAGCATCTGGCCGACGGGGCCGTCATGCGGGATCGGATAGGCCGCGGGCTTGATCGACCAGCACCGGAAGCGCCCATGCGCGTCGGTCCGCAAGCGAGCGCGCATGGCGAGATCGCCGATCTCGTCGAGCTGCTGCACGTCGTAATACCCGTCCGAATCAGAATGCCAGATGTCGACGACGGCGCCCGGCAATGGCTTGTCGTCGCTGCCGCAAACCGTGCCCGATATCAGCAAGGGCTCACCGGCGATGCCGCCGGAAATGTCCGCGCCGTGCTCGCATTCCGGCGCATCCTGCACGAAGAACGGCCCGAGCACCGTGGTCTCGGTCGAGGCCCCGGCGCCGCGGTGATTGATGGCATCGACCAGCATCGAGACGCCGAGGGTATCCGACAACAGGATGAACTCCTGCCGCTTGTCGTCGCAGAAATGCCCGGTCCGGGTCAAGAAATCGATCCCCGCCTCCCATTCCGCAAAGGTTGGCTCGACCTCGCGGATGAAGGCGTGCAGATGCCGCACCAGCGCCGCGCTGATCTGATGCGTGCGTGCATCGCGCGCATCCTTGAGCCGCTCCATGACGGCGTCGGTGATGGTGAATTCGTCGAAATTTCGCATGGTGATTCCATCGTCAGGGTAATTGCGGCGGCGCGCCCCACCAGGCCCGCCTGAGCAGATCGCGGATCGCATCCTGCTCGAGGGGGCGCGGATTCCAGTACGGGTTCTTCATCGCCAGTTCCGCAGCGCGCCCAATGCCGTCTTCGGGCATACCGATCTCGGCCAGCGAGCCCGGCATGCCGAGCCGTTTCTCCAATTCGAACACGCCGCTCGCCGCATCGCTTGCATCCAGCGCCCGCGCCGCCCGGCCGAGCGCATCCGAGGCAGCCCGGCTATTGTAGGCGATGGTGTGCGGCAGCAGCACCGTATGCGTCTCGGCATGCGGCAAATCGAACAGCGCGCCGACCGTGTGACAGAGCTTGTGGTGCAGCGCCATGCCGACCGAGCCGAGGCAGACGCCGGATAGCCAGGCACCGTAAAGCGCATCGGTGCGCGCGGCGAGATCGTCGGGACGCGCGCTCGCCTCGGGAAGGGCCGCGGCGAGCTTTGCAATGGCCTCCTGCGCCATCAGGGTGATGATGGGATTGCGGTCGCGCGCATAGAGCGCTTCCAGCGCGTGCGCCATCGCGTTGAATCCCGAGAGCACGGAAAAGCGCGGCGGCATCGACAGCGTCAAATTGACGTCATAGATCACGGCCTCCGGCAAGATTTTCGGCGAAGATTGCGTGGTCTTGACGCCGTCGCGGGTCTCGCCGAGTACCGGCGTCATCTCCGAGCCGGCATAGCTGGTCGGCAGCACCAGCTGCGGCAAATCGGTGCGCAGCGCAATCGCCTTGGAAAGACCGGTCGCAGCGCCGGCGCCGATCGCCAGGATGCCGTCCGGTTTCACTTCGTCGACCACGTGCATGGCACGGTCGGTAACCTCGAGCGGCGTATGCACGATCGCAGCGCCGAACACGCCAGCCATGCGCGCGCCGGTCAGCGAGGCGAGATCGCCGAGTGCGGCCTGCTGCCGCGGCGTCGCCAGCACGAGCGCACGGGATATGCCGAGCCGCTCCAGTTCATCGGGCACGCAGGAGATGGTGCCGACCCCGAACACCACGCGCATCGGGCTCGTGGAATAGATGAACTCCTGCACCGTCGTCCCTCCGCGGCTCGCGAGACTATCCGTCTCAGGAGCCTAGCGCGTACTTGCCGGCGCCGCGATGGGCGATCAGCGCCAGCGCGCCGATCAGGCCGAGGTTTTTCAGGAAGTTGATGGTCTGCTGCACGAGCTGCGCCTCCGGCGCGGCCCAGAAATTGTGGAACATCAGCGTCGCCGCGATGGTGAAGAGGATCAGCGCCACCGCCGCCTGGCGCGCGAACAGGCCAAGCAGCAGCGCCACGCCGCCACCCAGCTCGACTCCAATCGCACCCGCCGCGAGCATCGAACCGAATCCGTCGAGCCAGCCGTTGAGACGGGCCGCTGTTGCGCCGAACGCCATCACCTTGCCGATGCCGCTGTAAAGGTACAGCGGCATGATGGCGAGACGGGCGAACAACAGGACGAGCGAATCCGATGTGGCCGTTGCCGTGTTCGTAGTCCGGAAATCGGTTGATGCCGACATGTCTTGTTTTCCTTGATTGATGGTTTGACCGTCACTCGGCCGCAGCCCCGGCCGTTGCACCAAGGCCGCGCAGCGCCGCGGCGCTCGCTGCGGCCTCGGGCTTTTCGACCGGCGGCGCCTTGGCGAACAGGATAATCGCACCGGCCGCGATGGCCGACACACCAATGGAAAGGAACATCGGCGTCGGGCTCTGGTAGATCTGATGCAGCGTACCGGCGACGAGCGGTCCCAAAATCGCACCGACCCGCGCGATCGACAGCTCCATGCCGACGGCGGTGGCCCGCGCGCTGGTCTCGTAGGATGCCGCGGTGAAATTGTTCAGCACGAACTGCGCGCCGATGATGCAGAAGCCGGCCAGCGCCACCGCCGTCAGGTTGACGAGGTGAGTGTTGAACGCGGCGAGCATCAGCACCGCGAGGCCGCCGATCGCCCACCAGGACGCGATCAGGCCGCGGCTGCGGCCGAGCCGGTCGATCAGATGACCCAGCACGAGCCCGCCGAGGAACGACATGATCTGCATCATCGCGCCGAAACCAAAACTTGCCGAGAACGTCTCGCCCCGCTGCATCATCACGGTCGGGATCCACCCCGTGAGTCCGAAGATACAGAACAGGCTGAGGAAGGCCGACGCCCAGATCGCAAGCGTGGTGCGGCGGTAGTTGGCTTTCAGCAGCACCGCAACGGGATTGGATCGTTGCTGCGGACGCAGCACCGCGAAATCGGCGGACGCATAGCGCGCCGCGCGGTCGGGCCGCAGCTTGCAGAGCAGCGCCTTGATCTCGTCGGAGCGTCCCTTGAGCACCAGGAACTTTGGCGATTCCGGCAACTGCGCGTGCAGGAATGGCAGCAGCAGGAATGACAGCGACCCGATCCAGTACAGTACCTTCCAGCCGAACACGGGGGTCAAGAATACGCCCACCAGTCCCGCCATCGTGCCGCCGAGCGCCCAGCCGAGCGCGACGCCCCACAGCGCAAAGGTGTTGGCGACGCGCCGCGGCGCCAGTTCGTTGATGTAGGTGGTGGCGAGCGGCAACAGCACGCCGAGCCCAAGCCCGGTCAGCAGCCGCAGCACACAGAAGGAGACAAACGAGTCCGCCAATAGCGCCGTCAATAGCGTGAAGATGCTGGTGATCCACAAGCCACCAAGCAAGGTACCGCGCCGACCAAAACGGTCGGCGATGATGCCGTGCACGGCAGCTCCAACCAGGAAGCCGACCAGCCCGCTCGAAATCAGAAGGCCCGCCTGGCCGCCCTTCAGCCCCCAGGGACCGACGACGTAGTGGATGACATAGGCGGGGTTGAACGTGTCGTAGCCGTCGAACAGCGTCAGCAGGCCCATGATCAGGCCGAGCCAGACATGGAATCCGCTGACCTTGGCTTCGGCCAGCTCTTCATGCACATCGATTGCGTGATCGGACATCACGTCCCTCCCCTAAGAGATTTGTTTGTTAGGTTGGACCGCTTATTCCGCGGCTTGATGGAACGCGCCGGTCACTTCGGCCGGCAAATCGAGCTTGAACAGTCTGGCCGCATTGCTTCGGCCGATCTTGATGCGGTCGGTCTCGCTGATGCTGGTGCTGTTGAACCAGTCGGATGCGTGGTCGACGTTCTCGAACGGCCAGTCCACCGAGAACAGGATGCGGTCGGCGCCGATCTCGAGCATGGCATCGATCAGCGTCTGGGTGCGGAAATTCCCTGACGTCGTCAGATAGAAATTCTCGTTGAAGTAATCGCGGATCTTGCGCTTGGCCTTGTGTTTTGCGGGCGCCTTGACCCAGCCGTTGCGGTGATCGATCCGCCACATGCTGTAGGGCAGCCCCTCGCCCATATGGCCGAGCACAATTTTCAATCTCGGATAGGCGTCGAACAGGCCGGAGCCGATCAAGCGCAGCGCGTGCACCGCCGTCTCCTGCCCGAACGCCCAGGTCGGGCCCATCAGCCAGGGATGGCCGTCATAGATGCGGCAGTCTTCCGGCAACGGGTTGCGCGGATGCAGATAGAATGGCACGTCGAGCTGCTCGAGCTTTTGCCAGAACGGCCAGTATTGCGGCAGGTCGTAATAGAGTAGCGACTTGTGCGCCGAGGTCTGCGAGAATCCGTTGACCAGCGCGCCGCGGAAGCCGAGCGTCGTCACGCAACGCTCGAGCTCACGGATCGCCAGTTCCGGATCCTGCATCGGCAGCGCCGCAAAGGCCTGGAAGCGCGACGGGCGTTTTGCCACTTGCTCTGCGAGATAATCATTGGCGCGGCGCGCGATCTCGTCGGCCCTGGCGGTGTCGGGAATGGCCTGCACCGCCGGCGCGTTCAGCGACAGGATCATCATCTCGATGCCGTGACGGTCCATCTCCGCCAGCCGCCGCTCCTGGATGTCGAGCAGCCGGGACTTCAGTTCCGGCCAGTAGCTCTCCGGCACGAATCCCGCCGAATCCATCAGCGTGTCGGGGATGGCGAAATGCTCTTCGAGCGCGATTTTTCCCTGCATCGTTACCTCCCGATTAGTACTGGCCTTGCGGCGCGAGCCCGAGCACCATCTGCCCGTACATGGTCCCGACTGCGTCCCAGTTCATGCTGATATGCCGGCCGACGGCATTGGCGTCGCGCCAGGCGCGCTGCACCGGATTGGAAAGATCGAGCCCGAGCCCGCCGGTCGAGGCGTTGAGCGCTTCGACTGCGCGGATGGAGAGACTGACCGAGAACGCCTGTCCGCGACGGCTGGTAATGCGATCCTCGATCGAAACCACTTTGCCGGCGCGCACCGTGCGGGCGCGATCGGCGAGATCGCGCAGCAAGGTGTGGCGCGCCGCGTCGACGGACGCCGCGGCTTCCGCCACCCGTAGCTGAATGGTCGGAAACTCCGCCATCCTGTTGTTGCTGCCGGCGACCGCGCCGCGCGTCACGCGCTTGCTGGTGCGCGCCAGATAATCGTCGAGCGCGCCCGCCGCGGCACCCACTGCCGTCGAGGCCAGGCAGGACGGGATGTTGCACAGCATCGGGATCGAGAACGCCGGGTTGTCCGAATAGAGCGCAGCGCCCGGCGTCTGCCCGCTCGTGGTATCGGCAAAGCTCAGCACGCGATGGCCGGGCACGAAGACGTCGTTGAGCACCAGCGTCTTGCTGCCGGTGCCGGCCAGCCCAACCACGTTCCAGGTGTCGTCGATGACGTAGTCGCCTGCCTTCACCAGGAGGAATGCGGGCGCAAGTTTGGTCTCATCGGCTTCGGAAGGCAGCAGCGCCGCACACAGCGACCACTGCGCGTTGTCGCAGCCGGAGGCGAACGACCAGCGGCCGGTCAGGCGCCAGCCGCCGTCCACCCTCACCGCTTTCGCAGCCGGCGCGTAGGAGCCGCACGCGACCGCATCCGGATTGTCGTCCCAGACGTCGCGTTGCGCGGCTTCCGGGAAGCTCGCAATCAGCCATTGATGCGCGGCAAGCAGACCCGCCACCCAGGCCGTCGAGGCGCAGGATTTTGCCAGCTCGATATTGAGGTCGACCAGCACGTCGAAATCATGCTCATAGCCGCCAAAGCGCGCCGGCTTGACGATATCGAAATAGCCGATGGCACGCAGCGCTGCGATATTCTCCGCGGGAACGCGGCAGGCGCGTTCGGTTGCGAGAGCCCGCGGTTCGATCTCAGCCCGCACGCCGAGCAGGCGCGACTTCAGCTCCGCCAGATCGGGGCGCGACGGCGCTTCGAAGACGCGTTCCTTGCGCTGTGCACTCATGGCCATATCCATCTCCTCAAATCTGCTCAGCAATTGGCGGCGCAAGGCGCGTCCTGAGCTGCGCCCGCGAAGCAGTAGGTTGCATCCTGGTAGATCAGCGGCTCGATCGGATCCTGCACGTTCACGGCCTGCGCCTCGCCGATGAAGATCGTATGGGTGCCATAGGGAACGGCAGCGACCTTGCGGCAGAACACGTTGATCTGCGCGTCGGCGAGATAGGTGACGCCGTCGGCTGATATCAGCCACTTGCCCTGCGCAAAGCGCGCCTCGGGCGCCACGGCGCCTGAAAAGGCCGAGGAAAGCGCGGCCTGGTCGCGGCGCAACACGTTCACGCAAAAATGCCGGCCATGCAGCATGATGTCGTGCAGCAGCGTCGTGCGATTGATGCAGGCGATCAGCGACGGCGGATCTAGCGACAGCGAGGTGACGGCGGTCGCCGTCATGCCGTGGCGGCGGCCCTGGTCGGCGGAGGTGATCACCGTGACCGCGGCGGGAAAGCGCCGCATCGCGAGCTTGAAGGAAGCCTTCAGCTCCTCGGGCGTCATCGCCATGACTTCTTCCTTCCCTGGTGCTTATCAATTGCAGTCAGAATAATTGCATTTGCAAATGTATGTCAACAAAAAATTTGCAAATGCAAATTTTGGCTTGGAAACGGTGGGCGAATCCGGCTAGTGTGCCGCGCAATTGTTGCATTCGAGATGGACGGTAAGCCCTTGTACCAACTGACGTCTGCCTTCCCCTATCTGCTCAACCGGGTCGGCGTGCGGATGGGCGAATTGTTCTCCCGGCGCATCGCCGGCTACGACGTCACGCTGCCGATGTACCGCGTCATGGCGGCGCTATGGGAGACGCCGGACCAGCGGCTCGGCGATCTCGCCGCGATGACGTCGATCGAGGTATCGACGCTGTCGCGCCTGATCGGCACCATGAAGCGCAAGGGCCTGGTCTCGCGCACACGGCTGAAGGACAACGCGCGCACGGTCGCGATCAATCTCACCGCCAAGGGCAGGACGCTGGTCGAGGAGCTGATCCCGATCGCCATCCACTATGAGGAAGTCGCGGTGCGCTCCTTCTCGGCGAAGGAAATCGCGGAGCTGAAAACCACGCTCGCCAACATTTACACCAATCTCGACTCGCTCGAGCCGGAGATCAGGGAAGCGAACGCCAGGGCAAGTGCGAAGACAGGTAACGCCAGAGCAAATGGCGCCAAGACCAGGATCGCGCGGCGCTAAGCCGACCGCGCGAGCCGTGGAGCTCAGCCGCGCCCGGTCGGCCGCAGCGCGCGCAGATCCATGTGGCGGTTGACGTCCTTGTAGAGCAGATAGCGGAAGCGGCCGGGGCCGCCGGCGTAGCAGGCCTGCGGGCAGAACGCGCGCAGCCACATGTAATCGCCGGCCTCGACCTCGACCCAGTCCTGGTTGAGCCGGTAGACCGCCTTGCCTTCCAGAACGTACAGCCCGTGCTCCATCACGTGTGTCTCGGCGAACGGGATCGACGCCCCGGGCTCGAAGGTGACGATAGTGATGTGCATGTCGTGCCGCAAATCCGCGGGGTCGACAAAGCGCGTCGTCGCCCATCTGCCGTCGGTCCCCGGCATCGGGACGGGCGTGATCTCTGCTTCGTTGGTCACGACTGGGTCGGGCAGCGCGAGATCAGGCACGCGCTGATAGAGTTTTCGGACCCAGTGGAAATGCGCCGCGCCGGCGCCGCCGTTGCGCACGCTCCACGAGGAGCCGGGCGGAATATAAGCAAAGCCGCCCGCGCGCATCGCATGCTCCTCGCCCGCAAGCCTGAGCGTCAGCTCGCCGCCGACCACGAACAACGCGCCTTCGGCCTCCGCATCGGGCTCGGGCTGCTCGCTGCCGCCGCCGGCGGACAGCTCGACCAGATAATGCGAGAAGGTTTCGGCAAAGCCCGAGAGCGGTCGCGCCAGCACCCAGATGCGCGTGCGGTCCCAATGCGGCAGATAGCTCGCGACGATGTCGCGGATCACGCCTTTCGGGATCACGGCATAGGCTTCGGTGAACACCGCCCTCCCCGTGAGGAGCTCGGACTGCGGCGGGTGGCCTGCCGGCGGGACATGATAGGATGACATTGCTATTGCCTCTCCATAGTCACGCGGCGCTGGGGCGCGAGCGCGAGCCAGTCCGCCTCGGCCAGCCTGACTTCCTCGAGATTGTCGCCGGGGCCCGTGCGGTCGACGACAAGGAACGGGCTCGCATCGGTCAGCACCAGCAGCGGATGATGCCAGGTGTTGCGCGCGTAGTTGACGCCTTGCTGCCCCGTCGCAGAGAAAGCGCGGTAGCTTGCAGGCGCGCGCGGATCCGCGCAGACCACCACCAGCCACGGTTTCCCGTTCAAGGGCATGAAAAGCTGGCTGCCGAGCGGATGCCGTTCCATCAGCTTGATCAGGATCGGACTCGGCCGGATCGAACCGTTGAACAGGCTGATGTTGACCGCCCCGCCCTCCACTGCGACATCGATCTGCGCAAGGCCGTCCAAGCGCGTGGCAAAACCGTCATTGATCAATTTCGGCTTCGCATCGCGCGTCTCGATCACCTCGCCGAACGGCGCGAAGGCCGCCTTGGTCAGGGGTGCAATCGGCAGCGTCAACATGCTCTGTCTGTCCGGGTCAGCCGCGGCGCGTACAAAAACGCACCGCGGCTTGTTCTCTAGGAAGCCGCGGCCGACGGCGCGAGCCCGGCTTCCGCCGCGCCGGCAGGGTCGATCTCGCCATTGAGCACGCGATGCGCGCGCTCGCGGTCGATGTCGCCCTCCCAGGAGGCGATCGCGACGGTGGCGACGCAATTGCCGATGTAATTGCCGAGTGCGCGCGCGATCCCCATGAACCAGTCTATGGAGAGGATCAGCACCAGGCCGATGGCGGGGATAGCGGGCATCGCCGCCAGCGTCGCGGCCAGCACGACGATGGCCGAGCCGGGAACGCCATGCGCGCCCTTCGAGGTCAACAGCGCCACGCCGAGGATCGCCAGCAGATCACCGGTCGCCAGCGGCGTGTTGGTGGCCTGGGCGATGAATACCGCCGCCAGCGTCAGGTAGATCGAGAAGGCATCGAGGTTGAAGGAGTAGCCGGTGGGGATCACGAGGCCGACGGTGGAGTCCTTGATGCCGAGGTGTTCGAGCTTGCGCATGGTCTGCGGCAACACGCTGTCGCCTGCCGCGGTCCCAAGCACGATGGTCAGCTCCTCGCGCATGTAGCGCAACAGTTTCAGCAGGCTGAAGCCGAACAGCCGCATGATGCCGCCCAGCACCACGAAGACGAACAGGATCACCGACACATAGAACAGCAGCACCAGGCCGCCGAGCTGCTTCAGCGAGCCGACGCCGTATTTGCCGACGGTGAACGCGATCGCGCCGAACACGCCGAGCGGCGCCAGCTTGACCACGAAACCCATCATCTTGAAAACGATGTCGTTGACGCGGCCGATGAAGTCCACCACCGGCTTGGCGTGCTCGCCGCACAGCGCCGCCGCACAGCCGAACATGATGGATACGATCAGCACCTGCAGGATGTCGCCCGAAGTGAAGGCGCTGCCGACCGTGGTCGGGATGATCTTCAGGATGAATTCCGAGACGCCGCCGCCGGAGACCTGCGCCGCGGTCTGGCTGTAGCCTCCGATCAGTTTCGGATCGAGCGCTTTCGGATCGATGTTCATGCCGACGCCGGGCTGGAAGGTATAAGCGAGCACGATGCCGAGGATCAGCGCGATGGTGGTGACGACCTCGAAATAGATCAGCGCGCGGATGCCGACGCGGCCCACCTTCGAGAGGTCGCCGGCGGCAGCGATGCCGTGCACGACGACGCAGAACACGATCACCGGCACCAGCATCTTGATCAACTTGATGAAGCCGTCGCCGAGCGGCTTGGCCTGCAGCGCAAGATCCGGCCAGGCCATGCCGATGAGGATGCCGAGGGCGAGCGCGATGACGACCTGAAAGAACAGCGATTTGAACAGATTTGGCACGGGTGACCTCGACTGGTTGGCGTGGCCATCTCGGGCGGCTTCGCAAGCGAAGCGCCGTCATCGATGGTGAGCTAGCTATCGCTTCAGGACGAACCCCGTTCGCCGCCCGGCCGGCACCGCCGCCGCAACCGTCGTCCGTCCCCGCTGGCCCGCCAAACCCGGCTTCCTGCGAACCACCGCTGGGCTGCCCGGCACGTGGCGGCCGGTACAGCTCTGCCGGTCATTCGTTGACCATGCCGGATCGACTGTCCAATATATAAATCAACACGATCAATAGGGCTTTGATATGGACCTCCGCCAGCTCCGCTATTTCGTGGCCGTCGCCGAGGAACGCAGCTTCACCACGGCGGCGCGGCGGCTGAACCTGTCGCAGCCGCCGCTGAGCCAGCAGATCCAGGCGCTGGAGGCATCGCTCGGCACCCGGCTGTTCTACCGCACCAGCCGGCGCGTCGAGCTGACGCCGGCAGGTGCGGCGCTGATGGCGCGCTCGTGGGCCATCCTGCAGCAGATCAAGTCGGCGGAGGAAGAAGTCCGCTCGGTCGGCGCGGGCCTGGTCGGCACGCTCGACATCGGCGCCACCGGCTCGGTGCTGCGCGGCCGGCTCGCCGATTTGCTGGCCGCCTACCGGCGGGAGGCGCCGTCGGTCAGGATGACGGTGCATGAACAGGCGCCGTCGCTGCAGATCGCGGCACTTCTGGAGGGCACGACCAATATCAGCCTCAACCGCAGCATCCCGACCGAGCATGGCCTTCTGAGCGAGCTGGCCTGGAAGGAAGAGGTCGTCGTCGCGATGCCGGGCAACCATCCTCTCGCCCGCCGCAAGCGCATCGCGCTTTCCGACCTCGCGACTGAGGATCACATCGTGCTGGATCCGGACACCTCGCCCTTTGCACGCTATTTGCAGCAATGCTGCATCGATGCCGGCTTCCTGCCGCGCGCCTCGCAACAGGTGGTGGACGCGCAGTCGGTGCCGAGCCTGATCGCGGCGGGGTTTGGCGTGTCGCTGGTGCCGCAGTCGATCGCCCGTTTCACGACGGACGATATCGCCTTCCGTCCGATCCGCCCCTCCGCGCCGTCGGCCGACGTGTATCTGGTTTATCGCAAGGACGAGACGTCGATGGTGGTGCACAACTTCCTCGCGCTGGCGCGCCGCATTCTCGGCAGCGATCGGCGGCTGATGCCTACAGCATCGCAGCGGCGATCCCGGCGGCGGCGCTGAAGGCGACCACGACCAGCGGCGGCGCACGCCAGGCCGTCAGCAGCACGTAGCCGAGCACTTCCGGCGGCCCGTGCCGATGAAGTGGCTGCATCCGTCTTTGTCATCGGAACCGACCGTTGCTTGCGCTGTTCTTCCCGGTGACGGAGATCACCGGGTTCCCGAGGGTATCAGACAGGAGACCAGCCATGGCAAGTGCCGCCGACGGCGATCCGCGCCATCATGTGCAGAAAATGCAGAAAGCCCTCGCCGATGTGCAAGGCCACATGCGGGAGGATATCGACAAGGTCGACGATCCCCAATTCAAGGCGATGTTTGAAACTTCCGCCGAAGTGCTGGGCGGCCTGATCAAGGCGTTCGACGACTACGGCAAGAAGAACGAATCCGCCTGGCGCAGATGATGTCGCGTCATTGCGGACGCGGATAGGCGCGGCCCGCCTTCGGCGCGCGTGCAAAATACGGATTGACGACGCACTGCGCCGCGCGGGCCGAGGCCGACACGCGGCATTGCTCCATCGACACATAACGGCATGAGATGTAGCTGCCCATATTGTCATTGACGTGCAGGCAGATCGGGTAAGCCGGATCGTACGTCTGCGCTTGCGCCGGCGCAGCTGCGAGCATCGTGGTAATCAAGGCAGTCAGCCTTACCGGTGTGCGCATCTGACCCTCCCGGAATTCTCGGATGCAGTTAAGTCCGGCTTAACATTCATTTCAACGTTCATGCTGCGCCGTACGGCCGACCGGTTTCGGGAACGGCCATCGAAGCGTATAATCGCGCCATGGCAAACAGCATATGGACCCTCGAGCAATTCACCTGTTCCAGTTGCGGCATGAACTACACCGCGACCAGGGAAGAGGTGCACACCAGGCGTTCGGGCGCTTTCGCCTGCATCGTTTGCGATGCCGAGGTGCACAAATGGTCCGGCTATCTCGATTTCTTCGACTGGACGGCCGCCAGGATGACCTCGCCGGTGTTCGGCAGGAAGCGTTGATGCGCGCGGCGCTCGGCTAGCCGCCGACGAAATTCTTCCATCTGGTGAGCTGCGACGCTTTCAGCGCGCCTCTTTCATCGTCCAGCCCGGCGAACCGCTTTTTCGCGGCGGCCATCGCCGTTGAAGCGGCGTTGTAGCTGTCCGCCGTCGGCTGCACGCGGAAGATGAACTGGCCGTTGGTCACCTTGTAAGAGCCGAATTCCCTGACCAGCAGGGCTGCGCATTTTTCCCAGGCGCTGTAATATTCGCCGCGCGCCGCCAGCATCTTTGCGGTGAGCGCCGTCATTTCCGCAAGTTGCTCGTCGACCCCAACCATGAACCTGGCAATGGTGCTGCTTTCCAGGCCCAGCGAGCGGGCGCTGCTTTCGAGCTCGTCGCGCCTGGCCTTGATCAGCGCCGCGACGCGCGGCTTGAGCGCGGTGACGTTACTTTCGGCGGTCTTCAGGTCCCGCCGCAGGGTGTCGAGATCGCCGCGGCCGGCCTTGGTCAGATCAACCGGCTTCGCAACCGACGCCGGCTCGGCCTCGCCCAGCATCTTTCGCGCCGCCGCATCGATCTCGGCGGATTTCTCGTTGGCCAACGTCACGAGCTTCAGAATCCGGTTGGCGGGATATCGCTTCAGCGCCTGATCGAGCTGCGCGGGATCGGTTACATCGCGCAGCGCCGCCTGGCTTTCGCTGACGAGGCCGGCCTCCTGATATCTGGCGAGATCGCCCACTAAAATCAGCGCGACAACGCAAGCAATCGCAAACAGTCCCCATAGAATGAGCGGCCATCGTCCGGACTTCTTTTCCTTACGATCCGCAAATGTCGCCACGCCGCTGCTCCCGATCGCGCAACAAGCTTCTTATCCTGCTTTGGCCGGCTTGGCGATTTCGCGGCAACAACGTGTCGCCGGCGCGGAACCGGCGAAACCGTCCGGCGCAGCCGTCGTATCGCCTGATGAAATTCCGTCAGCGCCTCCGTCATTGCCATGACAAACCGAGGGCGCAGCGATAACCTCAACACAACCAGAACGTACGGGAGGATTGGCATGCCAGAGGCAATGGTCGCATCACGTGCTTCGGAATCAGCAAGCAGCGCATCAACGCAACAAGTCGACGCCGCCGTGGTCGGCGCCGGATTTGCCGGGCTCTATCTGCTGCACCGCCTGCGCAAGGCGGGCTTTTCCGCGGTGCTTCTGGAAGAAGCCGGAGATGTCGGCGGCACCTGGTACTGGAACCGTTATCCCGGCGCGCGCTGCGACATCCAGACCATCGATTACAGCTATTCGTTCGATCCGGAACTGGAAACCGCCTGGAAGTGGTCGGAGAAATACGCCACGCAACCGGAAATCCTGCGCTATCTCGGCTTCGTCGCCGACCGCTATGACCTCCGCCGCGACATCCGCTTCGGCACCAAGGTAACCTCGGCGAATTGGGATCAGGCCGCCCAGCGCTGGCAGATCGCGACCGACAACGGCGCGAAAGTCTCCTGCCGCTATTACATCATGGCGACCGGCTGCCTCTCCGCGCCAAAGCCGCCGGAGATCGACGGCGTCAAGGAGTTTCGCGGCGAAGTCTATTTCACCGGCCGCTGGCCGCATGACGGCGTCAAGCTTGCGGGAAAGCGCGTCGCCGTGATCGGCACGGGATCGTCGGGCATCCAGGCGATCCCGCTGATCGCGCAGGAAGCCGCGCAGCTGACCGTGTTCCAGCGCACGCCGAACTTTGCGCTGCCCGCCCATAACGGCCCGCCCCCCGCCGACCGCCTCGCCGCGCTCGAAGGCGACCGCGCCGCCTATCGCGCGCAGGCGCGCCAGTCGCTGGCCGGCGTGCCATGGCCGCAGAACACGGTGGTGAGCTGGCAGCTCTCCGACGCCGAGCGCCGCGAGCGGTTTGAGACTGCATGGGCCGCCGGCGACCTCGTCTACATCCTGACCCAGCTCTGGGCCGACCAGGGCGTCGACGTCGACGGCAACAAGATCGTCGCCGACCTGATCCGCGAAAAGATCCGTGGCATCGTCAAGGATCCGGAGACCGCGGCAGCGCTGACCCCGCACGATCATCCGTTCGGCGCCAAGCGCCCTTGCCTCGATACCAACTACTACGCCACCTACAACCGGCCGAATGTCGCGCTGGTGAATTTGCGGAAAGAGCCGATCAAGGCGATCACCGCGACCGGCATCGCCACCGACAAGCGCAGTTTTGACGTCGACGTCATTGTGTTCGCCACCGGCTTCGACGCCATGACCGGCGCGATCCTGGCCGTGCATCCCATCACCGGCCGCGACGGCAAGGCGCTGTCGGACGTCTGGGCGCAGGGGCCGCAGACCTATCTCGGCCTCACCGTCGCGGGCTTCCCCAACCTGTTCATGATCACCGGCCCGGGCTCGCCGTCCGTGCTGTCGAACATGGCAGTCTCGATCGAGCAGCATGTCGACTGGGTGGTCGATCGCATCGCCGCATTGCGCGATGCCGGCTTCACCACCATGGAAGCGACCGACACCGCGCAAGCCGGCTGGGCGAAGCACATGGCCGACTGCGCGTCGCTGACGCTGCATCGCCTCGCCAACACCTGGTACACGGGCGCCAATGTGCCCGGCAAGGCGCAGGGCGTGATGCCCTATACCGGCGGCGTCGGCCCCTATCGCAGCATCTGCGATGAAGTCGTTGGCCGCGGCATGCTCGGCTTTCGCCTCACCGGCCCTGATGCCGCCGAGCAATGCAATGACGGCGAGGTCGTCCGGCTGCAGCCCGACGTGCGGCTGGTGCTGGGCCTCTTGGCGTCCCTGAACCTGCCGCCGATCGAGAGCATGGGCGCGCAGGGCGCGCGCGACTTCGTCAACGAGTTCAACAAGGGCAGGCCTTTTGGCCGCCCGGTCGGCGAAGTCGGCGACGGCGTGCTGCTCGGCGCCGAAGGCCCGCTGCCCTACAAACTCTACCGGCCGGCGACGCCGGGGCCGCACCGAATCGTGGTCTACTTCCACGGCGGCGGCTGGGTGCTCGGCGACCAGCAATCCGACGATCCGTTCTGCCGCGACATCTGCCGTCGCACCGACATGATCATCGTCAGTGTCGGCTATCGCCATGCGCCGGAGCACCGCTTCCCGGCCGCGGCGGAAGACGGCTATGCGGCGACGCGCTGGATCGCCGAGCACGCCGCCGAGCTCGGCGGCAAGCCGGGACCGCTGCTCGTTGCCGGCTGGAGCGCCGGCGGCAACATCGCCGCCGTGACCTGCCAGCTCGCGCGCGACCGCGGCGGGCCCGAGATCGCGGGCCAGCTCCTGATCTGTCCGGTCACCGACTGCACGTTCGACCGGCCGTCCTACATCGACAATGCGGCGAACTATTTCCTGACCCGCGGGCTGATGTTCTGGTTCTGGGACCTCTACTGCTCGCCCGCCGACCGCACCGACCCGCGCGTCTCGCCGCTGCGCGGCAAGCTCGCTGGGCTACCGGCGGCGTTCGTGACGACATGCGAGTTCGATCCGTTGCGCGACGAAGGCATCGCCTATGCGGAAGCGATGGCGGCGGCCGGCGTGCCGGTCGAGCAGCTCAAGGCGCGCGGCCATTTCCACTCGTCCTTCACCATGGTCGATGTGGTCATCACCGGCGTTGCCGGCCGCATCCAGATGGCCGACGCGCTGCGCCGCTTTGCGGGGCTACCGCCGGAAGTGAAGCCGGCGCCGCCGAAGCTGGAGGCCGCGGCGAGCTGAAACAAGAAAAAGCCGGTTGCCGCTGCGCCGCGCGATGGCGCAGCGACGTCAACGCAGGGAGACCATCATGCTTCGATCAATCCTTGTTGGCTTGCTCGCCATTACTTTAATCCCGGTTGGCGCTTCAGCTCAGAATTGCGGGGCCGGTTCAATCGCCGTCCAAATTCTGGGGTCTGGTGGACCGCGCGTTAATCCCTTCCGGTCTTCAACGAGCTATCTCCTCTGGGTCGGCGGTCGGGCCCGGGTCCTCGTCGATATGGGCGGCGGGGCCTTGAGCCGCTTTGGCCAGGCTCAAGCAAAGATCGATGACCTGTCCCTGGTCGCCGTGAGTCATCTGCACCCCGACCACATCTCGGATCTGCCTGCGTTCCTTTGGCAAAGTCATGAGGTCAGAAAGGAGCCGTTGCAGATAGTCGGCCCGTCCGGCAACGACGCCGCGCCCGATTTCTCGACATTTATCGCGCGCCTGTTTGACGAGAAAAATGGCGCCTTTCCGGTGCTTGGAGCCACCCTCGGAGGAAAGCGGCGCGACATACCAGAGGGGCCGCTTTCGACGGGAGGCGCCGTTCGCCTCGATGTCGGTGTCGTCGACGTGAAGAAAGCAGAACCATCGACCATCCTCGACCGAGACGGGCTTACCGTGACGGCGCAGGGAATCCCGCATGGCAACATGCCGACGCTCGCGTATTGCGTGAAGGTCTCGAACGTATCGATTGTCTTCAGCTCGGATCAGATGGGAACAGACCCCAGATTCGTCGATTTCGCAAAAGGCGCGAACGTCCTGATCATGCATCTGGCTCTTCCGGCAGGCGCCAAGAACAATCCGCTGCACGCCGCACCGGATGTCGTTGGCCGTATCGCGCAGGAGGCGGGCGTTGGACGGCTTGTCATCAGTCACATCGGCTTGTTCGATCTCGATGCGGCGATCGCCGATGTGCAAAAATCCTACAGCGGCCCGCTTGTTGTTGGCGCGGATTTGCAATGCACGTCAGTACAGTAAATGCGGAACCGCACCGATCCGCGCGCCTCGCCGCTGCGTCAAGCCGTGGCGCAGCGGCGGCAAGGCCGCGCGTACTTGCCGGAATTGTCCGCTTCATCGATAGAGCGGACCTGGCCGGCAGCCCGGGAACGCATGCAAATGATACCGCGCAGGCGCTGTCGGCCTCGATCTCGCCACGAGGAGCATGGATTCATGCGACGGTAGCGCACAGTGTCGTTTGAACGCGGCTTGCCATCGGGTAAGAATGTCCATTGCGTTGCGAACATTTCAGCTCTCAAGGGGCAACCTTGGACGTTATTCTGATATTTTTGGTGGCGGCGGCGATCATCATTGCGGCGGTCGCGGCCTATAATCTTCTTCACTACGTGCTTTTTCTCCTGGTGACTCGACCAAAGGACGCCAGCGGGATCGGCCACGAGCTGAATCAATTCGAGCAGCGCCAACTGATCGAGTGGGCGCCGCAGCAGAACGACTTTCTCAAGCATGATGACGAAAAACGCACCTATGACGACGTGTTCGGCGCCTATCGCGACGAGCAGGCGAACTACAGCACGTGCGTGTTCCCCCGCGCGGCGTTCTCGCGGATTTACGAAGCCGAATATGCCCTGCTGAAGCCGAAGGACGGGATGCGGCTGTTGGATCTGGGCTGCGGATCCGGCGCGGCGGCCGCATACCTCGCCAGTCGCAGCAACATCGAAATTGTCTGCGTGACCAATTCGTCCGTGCAGGCCGACATCTGCCGGCGCAAATTTGAAAAACTTGGCGGCCGCGGACAGGTGATCGTCACGGACTTCGACAGCCTCGATCTTCCAGGCGAAAGTTTTGACGCCATCTATTCGCTTGAGTCGATCGGTTACACCAAGGACCTCGACGCCTGGCTGGCGCGATGCTGGAAAATGCTCAAGCCGGGAGGTCGCCTCTTGATCCGCACGCCGGGATCACTGGATCATTGTCGGCGCGAGGTCGACTACCTGAGCGTTACCGCCTTCTTTGAAAATTGGCGCTACAATTTTGTCGGCGCCAATCTTCTCGTCTACAAGCTGCGCCAGCTCGGCTTCAGCCCGATCCGCTATCGGCGCCTGCCATTCTGGGCCTGGGGCCTCACCTGGAACTTCATCCAGCATCTGCTGTTGTGGAAGTACCGGCTCAAGATGCGCACATTCGTGGAATTGGAACGGATCATCTGGCGCACGTCAAAGGTATTCGTGTTCGGCAACCCCTACAACACCGTGCTGGCCACCAAGCCGATGGCTGCACGGTCCAGTGAGGCGGCCGTCCCTCAAACGGCGCTTGCTGCCCGCGAAGAGGATCCTCGTGTGCTCGTCAGCACGAAATGATGGCCCGCGTAGCCGGCGCTACATTGAAGTGCTGCTGATCGATCCGCAGGGTTTCAAGCTTTTGAGCGAGCGGCCGTGCAAGCAGCCTTCATGTTCCTGGGCATAGGCAAGCACGACCATGATGATCAATGCCACCAGGACAAGTCCGGCTACGATGTTCTGCCCCATAGCTGCCCTCCGCTGCCTCGGCGCACCCTGTAGCAGGCTGCTGCGGCCGACGATGATGAACACCGCAGGCGCGGCCGTCAACGGGCGAGTGCCGGCCCTAGTTCAGCCGCAGCTCGGTGATGTGCCGCGGGTCCGCCTTCAACTCGCCCCGCTCCACCTTCGTGACCAGCTCCGTCAGCACCGCGTTCGCCCGGCAGGCGATGCCGATCTTCTCGCCCTCGCGCACCACGAGGCCGTTGAGGAAATCGATCTCGGTGCGCCTTCCCTTCTGCATGTCCTGGCCCATCGAGGGGCGCTGCTCGGACGCGGTGCGCTTGCCGTCCTTGAAGCGCTGCGCGTCGCAGGCCTGCATCGCGGCCTCGTCCCCCTCGCCGGCGCGCGCGATGGTCTCCGGCGGCAAGTGCAAAATCTCCTCGAGCTGATAGCCCTGCGCCTGGCCGACGCGGATCGCCTCGCTGCCGAGCCGGGCAGAGAAGCGGCGGATCGGCTCGCTTTCCAGCATCTGCCCGCCGGTCAGGCCGGTGCAGGCCGACAGCCCGTTGCCCATGACGTTGGCGACCAGTTTTGACCAGCGCTCGCCCCACAGATTATTCGTCACCTTGGCGCTGTCGGCATAGCCGACCAAGGCGCAGATTTCCTGCGCGCGGTCGGTGATGCGCCCATGCACCTCACCGGTGCGAAACACGGTGTGCGCCGCGCCGCCCTTGCCGGCGCCGCGGTGGATGTGGCCGGGCGCGGGCAAATTCACGGTGATGCTGCTCGCAATGCAGCCGAGCGTCTTGCCCCAGCCGACGATGCCGGCAATGGTCTCCTCGTTCATGCAGTTCTGCAGCGACACGACGTAACCGTCGGCCGCGAGATACTGGGCCATCATCATGGTCGCCCACGCCGTGTCGTAGGACTTCATGCAGACAAAGGCGATGTCGACCGGCGCTTCCTTCGAGAGCTGCTGCACGTCGGTGACATGCAGCGCCCGCACGGGAACGGAAAATTCCGCGACGTCCCGCGCATGAGTGACGCGCAGCCCGTGCTTGCGCATGTGCTCGACATGCTCCGGCCAGGGATCGATGAAGGTGACGTCCTCGCCGGCCTGCACCATATGCGCCCCGGCATAGCCGCCGACGGCGCCCGCTCCAACGATGGCGATTTTCCGGCCCATGTTTCCTCCCGACTTTCGTTGGGGGAGCCTACCGCACCGGTCGGCCGGATCACAAACGCAGGTAGCGAAAATCAGATATTACGGAGTATCACTGCCAGGGAGGTTCACAGATGGCAAGAAAGCTTGCACCCATGCATCCGGGAGAGGGTTCTGCGGGAGAAATTTCTGGTCCCGCTCGGATTGTCCGCGGGCGCTCTCGCAAAGGCGTGCGATGTCCCACGCACCAGGATCGGCTAATGAGACGACCAGTATTGCGGCCGATACGGCGCTCAGGCTGTCAAAGGCCCTCAAGACCTCACCGGAGCTTTGGCTGAACCTGCAGAAATGCCTACGACATGCAGGTGGCGGAACGTGCCCTCGGCATATCCCTGGAAAAGATCAAGCCCGTGGTCGCCGACCCCGCTGCCTGAGGCGAAAGGCAGCTTTCAAGAATTGGCAGGGCCGTTGCCGCGCGACCCCGGTGCCCCGTAATTGCCCGGACATGAAATCACGACCCTGCAGCAGGATCGGACAAGCCGTGGCCGCTTTGGGAAAGACGGTGGGCCGCCGTTACGCAAAAAATGCGCGCCGAACGTCCAAAGCCAAGGTCACAGCCCTGCCCCGCTCCTCGAAAAGCGCCGCCACGCCTTCGTCGATTGTCGACGCCCTGAAAGCTCTGGCCAGTGATCCGGCAAGGGCGCGCGCGGGCTTTGCGAACGGCCGCTGCGTTCGCGGCACCTATGTCTCGTCGGACCAGGCCACGGAAATCACCAGGTCCCGTAGTTTCACGAAACCGTCGCGAGTCCTGGCGCGCTTCTCGGTCGGCGACGGCGACCCGACGGCGGATGCCGGCAATTTGCGCGGCTTCAGCTTCCGCCTCGGCGGCGACGGCCATCGCTCGGACATTCTCACCCAGAGCGCGCCGGTCCATTTTGCGCGGACGCTCGACCAGATGCTGGCCTTCCTCAAGGCGCGCACGCCCGGGGCCGGCGGCAAGCCGGATATGGCGATGGTCAAGGCATTCTCGGCCGCCAATCCCGAGACGCTGCATCAGGCAAGCTACCTGGCCGCGCACCCGCCGCCCCCCAGCTTTGCCGCCACGACCTATTGGGGCGTGCACGCCTTTCCCGCAACGAATGCGAAAGGCGCAACGCGGTTCATCAAGTTCAAGGTCGTTCCGGTGGATGCACGCGTCGCGCCGACCGGGCGCAAGGCCAAAGCAAGGTCCGCCGAGTCGCTGGACCACGACCTCGAGCAGCGGGTCGCAACCGGCGATGTCCGCTTCAGCGTGATCGCCCTGCTGGAACGGCCCGGCGATCCCGTCATGGACGTGACCGTCCGATGGCCGGACGAAGACGCCCGCGAAGAGGTGCGCTTGGGAACGATCGTCATCACCGGCCTTGAGGCGGATGATGTCTGCGATGCCTCGATCTTCGATCCGGCCCATCTCGCCGAAGGCATGGGCTATCCGCCCGACGAGATCTTTGCGGCGCGCCGCGTCGCTTACGCGATCTCACCGGCGAAGCGCCGCTGAGGCGACCATCACGTCGCGCTGTCCGGGGCGCCCATCGCTTCGCGGCGCCACGCCGCCGGGCTGCGGCCGACCACCGAGGAAAAGACGCGGGTAAAATGGCTCTGGTTGGCAAACCCGGCCGCTATCGCAATCTCCGACAACGGCAGGTCGCGGACCGTCATCAACTGCTTGGCCGCCTTGACGCGCTGACGCAGCAGCCATTGGTGCGGCGGCAGGCCGGTGGAGATGCGGAATGCGCGGGCAAAATGGCTCACCGAGAGGTCGAACTCGGCTGCGACCTGCTGCAGCGAAAGCCGTCCGCCGAGATCGGACTCGAGCCGTTCGCAGGCGCGCTTGATCTGCCACGGCGCAAGGCCGCCGCGCGCGAATTGCGTGTTGCGTCTCAGTCCGCCATAGGTCTGGGCAACATGCGCTGACAGCGCGAGCATCATGTGGTCGATGAAGAGCTGGTTGGTTTCGGCCGGCCGCCGCAACCCCTCCTGCAACGAGGCGCCGATACTACGGATGATCGCGTCGTCGTGGCCGACGCCGAGTTCGCAAGCGAGATCGCCAATGCGCGGCGCGCCGGACTGTTCAGCGATGCCGTCGAGCGCCGAGCGCGGCAGATGGAAAAACAGGGAGTGAAACGGCTTGTCGATCACATAGCGCGGGTCGCGCTTGAGATCGTACAGATAGGTTGCGCCGGCCCGGACGTCCCTCTTCATGATGCACTTGCCGCGCTCCCAGAGCTCGCAGTCCGGGTAATCGTGAAGCTTCAAGCTGACGATAAAGGCATCCTCTGCAGTCAGGGCACCGGAAAGACCGGGCACCGGATCGTCATCCCGCGCTTCTGTGATAGCCAGCTCGATGCCGCGCAGTGAACGCGTGATCAGCGACGGCGGCGCATCCTTCAGGTGCAGGAATTGCCCGAGCCTTTGTGCGAAGGCGGTCGCCTGTGCCATTTGTCGATCCCATCCTTCGGACTGCGCTGTCCATCGTCGCCTCGCGGGGCCGCAGTTCGCTATCTGATAGCGGCGGGCGGCGTTCCGGGCTTGTACGAAATGAGCGTCTTTTATTGACCCTGCGCGCTTTGTGACACAGGGCTCGATCACGTACGTATGAGTGTCAGCGCTGTTACCCCTTCGCAAAAACGCCATTTGCGCGGGCGTTACAGGCGCCCGTTGGCTTGTTTGACGGCAGAAAACCGCGACGGTTCGTCGCGGTTGATCGCGACTTTTGATCGCAAGCGATGGCTTGCAGCAAGAACAGACAAAGCGTGACGACATTGGGAAAGACGCCGGACCCGTCAGCGCCTACAACGCGCCGAAAGCTCGAACGAAATGCCTCTCAACGGCGAGGACAGGTCCATGAGCTGCAAGCCAATCTTGCGCGATCGTTCGCAGGACAATCAGCCAGACATTTCCGAGGCGCAGCAACGCTACTTGCCTGCCGAGCGGCGTCCTGCCGATGTGGAGATGGCGCGCGTGCTCAAGACCACGCCGATTCGCATGGCGTCGGATCCTTCCGGCGGCGCGATCGCGCATTGGAAACACGGACCCCTGCACAACGTCGTCGAGCCCATGGCTGATCACGTCGTCATGACCTATCCAACCGGCGTGCAGCGGCTGGAGCGGCGCAGCGCCAAATCCGTCGCCATCGGAACGGCCCGCCCGGGCGTCGTGACCATCATTCCGGCCGGCTCCAGCGCGCGATGGGACATCCCCGGGCCCCTCGATGTCATCCAGCTCTATCTTCCGCAAAGAACGCTGCTGCGCATCGCGGGCGAAGCGCACACGGTCGCGACCGGCGAGTTGCTGGAGCGAACGGGACATCCGGATCGCGTCACGTCGCGATTGCTCTTGAGTGCGGCGGACTCCCTTGAAGGCCACGCGGTCGTGGATGCCCTGTTCCGGCAGCATCTGACGGACCTCCTGGCCAACCGCCTCCTTGCGGCACATGCCGGCTCGCCAGCAACATTGCAGCCGGTCACCGGCGGGCTGACGCACCGGGTGCTGCGCGGCGCCATCGAGCGCCTGCGCTCGGACAGTGATGCGGACGTCTCGCTCGCGGCGCTCGCTTCCGATGCCGGCCTGTCGCGCTTTCACTTCTGTCGGGCCTTCAAGGAAAGCACCGGGCTTTCTCCGCACGCCTGGCTGCGCCAGCACCGGCTCGAGCAAGCCATGAACATGCTGCGCGATAGCGATGACCCGGTCGTCTCGATCGCGGTCGCGTTGGGCTATTCCTCGCAAACCGCCTTCGCCGCAGCGTTCAGGAAACTGGCCGGCGAGACCCCGAGCGATTGGCGCCGCCGCGCGCGCTAGCGGCAAACGCGCCGCAACCCCACACAAAGTGCACCAACGGCAAGGACAGGCCCCATGAGCAAGCCGATCATGCGCGATCGTTCGCAGCAGAATCCACCGGACGCTTCCGAGGCGCAGCAGCGCGACGTGCCGAACGGGGAGCGCCGTCATGCCGACGCGGAGATGGCCCGTGTGCTTGGGACCACACCATTTCGCATGGCATTGGACGCCTCCGGAGCCGGGATCGCCCACTGGAGACATGAACCATTGCATGACGTCGTCGAGCCCATGAGCCACCACGTCATCATGGCTTACAACGGCCAGATGCAGCATATGGAGCGGCGGACAGGAAGATCGGTTGCGATCGGAACGTTTCGGCCCGGCGTTGTGATCATCATTCCGGAAGGATCAAGTTCCCGATGGGATATTCCGAAACCTGTTGATGTCGTTCAGCTCTATCTTCCTCACGTAACGCTCCAGCGCGTTGCCGACGAAGCCGACATCGCCGCACCGATCGATCTGCTGGAGCGGACGGCGCATCCCGATCCCATTACATCCCGACTAATCCTGACCGCGGTGGATGTCATCGACGGCAATGAGGCTCTGGATACGTTGTTCAGGCAGCAACTGACGGACGTTCTCGCCACGCGTCTCTTGGCTGCTCACACCGGCGCGTCAACCACACCCCCGCAGATTGTCGGCGGGCTGTCGCCGAAGGTCCTGCTCCGTACCATCGAACGCCTGCGCTCGGACAGTGATGCCGATGTCTCTCTCGCGGCGCTCGCGGCCGATGCCGGCCTGTCGCGCTTCCATTTCTGCCGCGCCTTCAAGGAAAGCACCGGGCTTTCGCCGCACGCCTGGCTGCGCCAGCACAGGCTCGAGCAGGCGATGAACATGTTGCGCGACAGCGATGAGTCGATTGTCTCGGTCGCCGCGGCGCTGGGCTACTCCTCGCAAACCGCCTTTGCGGCTGCGTTCAGAAAACTGACCGGCGAGACCCCGAGCGATTGGCGGCGCCGCAAACGGTAGCCGCAATTGCTCGACAGGCACGGCAATCGCTCTGGGGCAGTCGACGACCCGATCAGCTACACCAGCATCGCAAGACCAACGGACGGAGACACGAAAATGATCTGGAAAAACTTCGTCAGCCCCCCTGCGATCGCACCGGCCTCTGCGCGCTGGTCCGCAATGTCCGATCTTGTCAGCAAGACGGCTGAGACGGTCTCCGACTTCGCCGGCGTCGTTCACAACCTGGCTCTGGACATACGCGATTGCTACCGGCCGGAACTGCACTACATGCGCGGCCCCGGCCCGAAATGGCGCGCCAAGCATCAGCCCTGGCTGAGATTCGATTCTGCCCCGGGCGAATGGCCAAGGCGCATGCCTTAGCAGCAATCGCTCGACAGCTACGGCAATCGCTCTGGCGCAGCCGCGAACCCGATCAGTTAGACATCACCATGTCCAATAGACGGAGACAAACAATGATCTGGAGCAACTTCGTCAGCCGGCTGGCAATCACATCGCGGCGCAGAGGCCCTGCGATAGCAGTCGTGTACGGACTTTCGCTGGCCGTTCGCTTTACGTCGGCAGCGGGGGAAGAGGTGGAGATTCCAGCGCAGTCCGTGCAAAGGACCAAGCCGGTAATGTCAATCATGACCGGGGCCAGTTCCCGGCTGCCCTACGAGGACTGGGGCCCGAACGCCCAGCCGATCGTGTTCCGGCCCGGCTGGCCGCTGGGTTCGGCAGCCTGCCGCGTGGGCCTGTGAGTTTTCGATGTCGTCGCTGCAGGACTGCCTCCGTCCGTAGCGACTGAGTTCTTTCGTTTCACCTCTTCGTGTCGTCGTCGGCGCTGCCCTCATGAGCGCAGCGGCGGTAGCGCGCGGACTTTTGCAAGTTCAACCCAAGGAGCAAACACATGCGACTAGTCATCATTGGCGCCGGCTTCGCCGGCATGTACGCCGCACTCTCTGCTGCCCGTCTGCGCGAGATCCAGGGCGTCTCGCCCGACCAGCTCGAGATCGCGCTGGTTTCGCCCGAGCCGACCCTCGTGGTACGCCCGCGGCTCTACGAGCAAAATCCCGAGACCCTGACGGCGCCGCTGCTCGACGTGCTCAAGGCCATCGACGTCGACTACGTGCAGGGCAGTGCCGAGACGATCGACACCAAGTCCCGCATGGTGCAGATCGCAACCAACAAGGGCACGCGAAAGACGCTGTCCTACGACCGCCTGGTGGTGGCCACCGGCAGCAAGCTGTTCCGTCCGAACATTCCGGGCCTCGCCGAGCACGGCTTTGCCGTCGACTCGCTCGCTGACGCGATTGCCCTCGACAAGCATCTGCAGGGCCTGCCCGACCGGCCGGCCGTGAACGGACGCGACACGGTCGTCGTCGCCGGAGGCGGCTTCACCGGCATCGAGGCGGCTACCGAAATGCCGACGCGGCTGCGCAAGATCTTCGGCAACAAAGCCAAGCCGCGCGTCATCATCGTCGACCGCAACCCTGCAATCGCCCCCGATATGGGCGAAGGCCCCCGCCCCGTCATCGAGGAAGCCCTGCGCAAGGTCGGCGTGGAGACCCGGCTCGGCGCCGGTGTCGCCTCGCTCGACGAATCCGGCGTCACGCTGTCCAGCGGCGAGCACATCGAAACCGAGACCGTGATCTGGGCCGCCGGCATTCGCGCCGCACCCCTAACCCAGCAGATCCCCGCCGAGCGCGACAATTTCGGCCGGCTGCTGGTCGACCGGGACCTGCGCGTACAGGGCGTGCCCGGTGTCTTCGCCACCGGCGATGCCGCCCGCGCCGCCTGCGACGATGCCGGCAACTACGCGCTGATGTCGTGCCAGCACGCCACGCGGATGGGCGCCTTTGCCGGCCACAACGCCGCGGCCGAGCTGCTGGATGTTCCGACCAAGCCCTACCACCAGAAGGGCTACGTCACCTGCCTCGACCTCGGCGAAGCCGGTGCGCTGTTCACGACCGGCTGGGAACGCAAGGTGGCGATGGTCGGCGACGTCGGCAAGAAGACCAAGCGCGAGATCAACACCGTGTGGATCTATCCGCCGAAGCCCGAGCGCGCCGCCGCGCTGGCATCCGCCGATCCCGAGCGCGTCACCGACGTGAGCGGCTTCTTCTAACGCGATACGGGCCGCGTTTCCCAATGCGAAGCGCGGCCCGCTCGCCTCATATCGACCTGGAGCGCGACGACGATGAACCCGAGACCGATCGCGCTTTCCGACTGTTCATCGGCCTGAATCGACCAGGCGGCAAACACGCTCGCATCCCGGCGGCATGGCGTGCGCGATCGGCCCGGGGAAGCTCGCTGAGGCAGCGGCCGTAGCATCGACCGCGCCCGGCATGGCCGGATGCGCGGGGCCACGCGCGGCCGCAAAGAACACCGATATCGCGATCGCGACACCGCAATTTCGTACGATAGCGAGCAAGAAACGGGTCATGCGTTCCTCCATCGTGTCAGCGGCGACAGAAAGCGGTTGCAGTGCAGTCGCATGCCTCATCGCTTCGATGGAGCGGAAGGTGGGCTATGGCGGCGCCCGAGGCGAGTTAAGTAGTGTGAAATCCTGCGGCTTCACGCCGGTTAACATGCCGCCGAAGCTGCTATGAGCGCGGGATAAGTCAGCTTCCCCGCCGCCCGCGACGGGTTCTCGCATGGGAACGGCGCTGACAGGTTTTGCAACCTCGGGATTTGGTCTAGGTCTGCCCCATGCGCGAGGATGTGAGTCGCTTGACGACGCTGCCGCGGTGGCTCCGATGGCTCTTTTTGTTGATCGCAGTCCTGGTCGGATTGGTGGTGCTGCAACATGCGTTCTGGGTGCTTTGGCATGTGCTGCGGCTTGCCCAGCTCTCCTGGCATGCCCTCGCGGACGAGCGCTGTGTCGTACTCGGCGGACCCTGGGGCGTTGAGCATCATTGGCCGCACAGAAGCTGGGACTATGGCAAACTCCATTTCGAGTTCTGCTCCGTGACTGATTTTCCGCGCGGAGCGTTGCAGCGAAACGTCGTGCTTGTTCCGCGGTGGGCCGGCGGGCTGTTGCCCGCAGCGGCCTTGCTCGCGGTGGCTGTCGATGCAGCGCGGGTCTGGCGGTTCGCCGGCCGGAGCTATCTGCGGATCGCCGCTCGCGCCGGCGTCATAACCGCGCTGGCGGCGCTGGTCGCCCTCCTCCCCGAACGCATGTCGCCCAATCTTCCCGATGAACTCGCCGATGCCGAAACAGTGGTGCGGCTCGCGCCCCCGTTCCAGCATCGCGGCGGATTTGCCTACTTTGCCGAGGTGCCGGGGCTGGAGAAATTCGGCGACACCGCCGAGCAAAGTTCCCGCTCACCGGCGCTGCTGTTCGAAAACAACCTGAAGCTCGGGCCCGCGCATTCCGAGCATGACGCCATCGGCAAAACCGGCGGCGGGCGATTCTCGCACTGGTACGGGCACGTCTATTTCTCGAGCAACGACGGTCAGCCTCCGGACGCGGACGGCAGGATCTATTGGCTGGTATTGCCGCGGCGCTGACTGGACACGTGGGCTGCCGGCAGCGAGCCCATCCCGCGCATTGCGAGGGTGCTGCGCACGGTTTCTCCGATCGCTTGGCGCAACCGCATTTCATTGCGACAGCGCCGAGACGATTGTGCTAGGTGATTGAGGTGATGGTCGGAGTGGCAGGATTCGAACCTGCGACCCCTGCTTCCCGAAAGCAGTGCTCTACCGGGCTGAGCCACACTCCGACTGAGAACGCGGCTTATAGCCTTGCGCCTTCGCTACCGCAAGAAGCGGAATTGAGGAATTTAATCCTGGTGAATCCGACCCTGGAAACCCTGGTTTTGCCGTCTGACGGGCGGGCGGTGGCCGCCGCCGCGCGCGCCTTGGCGGGCGGCGGGCTGGTCGCTTTCCCGACCGAGACCGTCTATGGCCTCGGGGCGGATGCTGCCAATCCGGCGGCGATCGCCCGCCTCTATCAAGCCAAGGGCCGGCCGGCGTTCAATCCGCTGATCGCGCATGTCGGCGACCACGCCGCTGCCAAGAAAATCGCACGCTTCGATGGGGCGGCGGAACAACTGGCAGCATCGTTCTGGCCGGGTCCGCTGACGCTGGTGCTGCCGAAGACGGAGAACTGCGTCGTTGCTGAACTTGCCACCGCCGGCCTCGACACGGTCGCGGTGCGCGTGCCGGCCCATCCCGTCGCCCGCGACATCCTGCGCGCGTTTGGCGGGCCGGTGGTGGCGCCGTCGGCGAACCTCTCCGGCCACGTCTCGCCGACCAATGCGGCGCATGTCGAAAACGATCTTGCCGGGCTGATCGACCTGATCGTCGACGCCGGTCCGGTCGAGGTCGGCGTCGAATCCACCATCGTCGGCTGCTTCGAGCAGCCGATGCTGTTGCGCCCCGGCGGCGTGCCGCGCGAGGACATCGAGCGCGTGCTCGGCCGCGCGCTGGCGCAACCGCCGCAGGAGCTCGAGAGCGATAGCGCGCAACCGCTTGCGCCCGGCATGCTCGCCTCGCATTACGCGCCGCGCACGCGCGTGCGGCTCGATGCCAAGCGGGTCGCGCCCGGCGAGGCGCTGCTGGCTTTCGGATTGCACCGATTGCACGGAGCCGATGACGCGGTTGCGATGATGAATCTCTCGGCCAAGAGCGATCTCGCTGAAGCCGCCGCCAATCTTTTCGGTTATCTTAGGACCCTCGATGCGAAGGGAGCCAGGACCATCGCCGTGATGCCGATTCCGAACGAGGGGTTGGGCGAAGCCATCAACGATCGGCTGCGCCGCGCGGCGGTAGGACGGGACTAGAGCATGATCCCGCAAAAGGGGGAACCGGTTTTCGGACAAGATCATGCTCAAGACGACAAGGAAGAAGACGAAATGAATATCGGCCAGCAAGCTGTGCCGCCGTTACCGAGCGAACTGATCGCAAAATTCCGCGCCATCGTCGGCGAAAAATATGCCGTGACGGATCCGGCCGATATCGCGCCCTACACCACCGAGGAGCGCGACCTGTTTCGCGGCCGCTCGCCGCTGGTGCTGCGCCCGGGCTCGACCGCGGAGGTCGCCGCCATCTGCAAGCTCGCCAGCGAGCATCGCATCGCGCTGGTGCCGCAGGGCGGCAACACCGGCCTCGTCGGCGGGCAGACGCCGCACAACGGCGAGGTCGTGGTCTCGCTGCGCCGCATGGACAGGATTCGCGACGTCGACACCGCCTCCAATACCATGACCTGCGAGGCCGGCGTGATCCTGCAGGTGGCGCAGAGCCGCGCCGCCGAGGTCGACCGCCTGTTCCCGCTGTCGCTCGGCGCGGAAGGCAGCTGCACCATCGGCGGCAATCTTTCCACCAATGCCGGCGGCACCGCGGCGCTCGCCTATGGCGTGGCGCGCGAGATGGCGCTCGGACTCGAGGTCGTGCTCGCCGACGGCCGCGTGCTCAACGCGCTGTCGAAATTGAAGAAGGACAATACCGGCTACGATCTGCGCAACATCTTCATCGGCGCGGAAGGCACGCTCGGCATCATCACCGCGGCGACGCTAAAATTGTTTCCGAAGCCGCGTGCGATCGAGACGGCCTATGCCGGCCTGAAGTCGCCGGCAGAGGCGCTGAAGCTCTTGGAAATCGCGCAGAACGAGGCGGCGGGAAGTCTCACCAGTTTCGAGCTGCTCGCCGACATCGCCGTGGATTTCTCGATCCGCCACGGCATCGATGTCCGCGACCCGCTGACGACGAAACATCCCTGGTACGTGCTGATGGAGCTGTCGTCCTCGCGCGACGACGCCCGTGCCGCGCTGGAATCCATCCTGGCCCAGGCGATGGAGCAAGGCATCGTCGATGATGCGATGATCGCCGCTAATCTCAGCCAGCGCCAGGCGCTGTGGAAATTGCGCGACGAGATGTCGGCGGCGCAGAAGCCGGAGGGCGGCTCGATCAAGCACGATATCTCCGTGCCCGTCGCTGCCGTGCCCGCCTTCATTGCGGAAGCCAATGCGGCCGTGGTGAAACTGATCCGGGGCGCGCGGCCGGTGCCGTTCGGCCATCTCGGCGACGGCAACATCCACTACAATGTCAGCCAGCCGGTCGGCGGCAACACCGCCGACTTCATGGCGCGCTGGCACGAGGTCAACAAGGTGGTGTTCGACATCGTGCTGCGCATGGGCGGCTCGATCTCCGCCGAGCACGGCATCGGCGTGCTCAAGCGCGACGAACTGCCCGATGTCAAGGACAAGGTCGCGATCGAGCTGATGCGCAGCTTCAAGGCGCTGCTCGATCCGCATGGCATCATGAACCCGGGCAAGGTGCTGTGAACGCGCCCTCGCCCGTCGCCGCCCTTTCTGTTGCCGAGATCACCGACGCCGATGTCGCCGACGTGATTGCGCTGTGGCAGCGCTGCGGCCTGACCCGGCCGTGGAACGATCCGGCCAGCGACATCGCGCTGGCGCGGCGCAACCCAAATTCCGCCGTGCTGGTCGGCCGTGAGCGCGGCGCGATCGTCGCGACCGCCATGGTCGGCCATGACGGCCATCGCGGCTGGGTCTATTACGTCGCCATCGAGCCCGTCAGGCGGAAGCAAGGTTTTGGCCGCGTCATCATGGACGCCGCCGAAGCCTGGCTGCGCGCCGCCGGCATCGCAAAACTGCAGCTCTTGGTGAGGCGGGAGAACGCGCAGGCCGGCGCGTTCTACCAATCGATCGGCTATGAGGAAGCCGAGACCATCGTCTTCGCCAAATGGATCGACGGGCGGGCGAAATCGTAGGTTTCGAAGAATTGTCGCCCCGGCGAAAGCCGGGGCCCATAACCACCGAACTTCATTTGACGAACGCTGTGGCCCCAGCGAATTCTCACAACACACTCCTGTGGCTATGGGTCCCGGCCTTCGCCGGGACGACAGCTTGACGGAAAGGCCTGCATGACGATTTCCGACCGCATCCGCATCCAGAGCATCCGCGTCCTCTCCGACAATCACTACATCCTGAAAACTTCGACCTTCCAGTGGCGCCGCGGCAATGGCGAATGGCAGACCCAGCATCGCGAGACCTATGACCGAGGCAACGGCGCGGCGCTGCTGCCGTACAATCGCGCGCAGCGCACCGTCGTGCTGGTCAGGCAGTTCCGCTATCCCGCCTATATCAACGGCCATGACGATCTCATGATCGAGGCGGTCGCGGGCCTGCTCGACGACGCGGCGCCGGAAGAGCGCATCCGCGCCGAGGCCGAGGAGGAATGCGGCTATCGCCTGGCCAAGGTCGAGAAAATTTTCGAAGCCTTCATGAGCCCGGGCTCGGTCACCGAGAAGCTGCACTTCTTCGTCGCCGAATACGAGCCGGCGATGCGCGTCGGCGCGGGCGGCGGCAATCCCGACGAGGGCGAGGACATTGAAGTGCTGGAGTTTTCGATCGACGAGGCGCTTGCCATGATCGGTGACGGCCGCATCGTCGATGCCAAGACCGTCATGCTGCTGCAATATGCGGCGCTGAAGATTTTTCGCTGAACGCGCACGATTTGTCTTGCCGGTCGCCCGCGGTTGCGGAATGATCAGCACGTCAAGGTAGTCTTTTCAAAAATACTTTCTCATGGCGAGCCTGGCTCGCCGGCCGATTTTTTGCCGGAACGTGGCGCGCAGCCGCATCTCATCGGACGATTCGCAAGCGGGGGCTCCATGAGCAATATGCAGAACACGATCCTGATCAGCGCCGGGATCGTCGCGTCGCTTCCCTTGATCGCGGCCGGCCATTTCCTGTGTTTCGGCTGGCCGGCGCGCAAGGCTCAGATCCTGTCGCGGTTCTCGGACGATTCGATCAAGCATTACCGGGCGACATTCTGCCCGCAAGCCAGGTTCACCAATAGCAGCGAATTCGAACGGGAATACAACAATCGCTACGGCCGCCGCCTGTTCTTCTTCCCGGTGCTGGTGCTGGCCGCAGCGTTGATCTTTTTCAGCTATCTCAGCACCTCCTGGGTGCTGTCCCATCAATGGTCCGCCAGCAACGACAGCGCCGCGGCGATCGCGATTTCGTCGCTGGCCGGCGCCTATGTCTGGGTCACCTATGACCTGATCCTGCGCGCAAGGCAGAACGACGTGGTCACCTCCGACATCAATCGGGCGACGCTGCGCCTCCTGGTATCCCTGCCGTTCGGATTTGCCATCACGGCGTTCGCCAGCAAGGCGCTGCCGGACACCTCCGTTACCATCGCGACGCCGGCGCTGGCGTTCTTCGTCGGCGCGTTCCCGACCGATTCCGTTCTAAAATTCATGCGCCGCACCGCAGGCACGGTGTTGAACATGGATGCCGGCGCCGGGGAAGAAGGCATCAAGCAGCTGACCAGCATTCCCGGCATCTCGGGCCCGATCGCCGAGCGCCTGATCGATGAAGGCGTCAAGACCAAGCTGCAGCTCGCCTATACCGATCCGATCCACCTCACCATCAAGTCCGGCATGGACTTCGCCTTCATCCTGATGTGCTGCGGTCAGGCGCTGGTGCGAGTCAATTTCGACGACGAGCAGATCAAGGTAGTCGAGAGGTTCGGACTTCGTACCGGGTTCGAGATCAAGGCACTCAACGACGGCCTCAATGACTATGACGAAGCGGTCGCCAACACGCCATTGGGACAGGCCCGACCGGATCCCACCGCCGCGCAGGCTCGCGCCATCGCGCAGCTCGGCCACTTCGCAACGGCATTGCAGATGGACCAGTCGGCGGTGCGCTTCATGCTGGACCAGATCGCCGAGGATCCGCACACACGCTTCATATGGTGGATGTGGCCGGACACCGAGGGGGGCAGGGGCGAGGCCGAAGGGACTGGCTAGGTCCGAGAACACGTTAACGCGATGAATTGAGAGCGAAATAGTTTCTCGGCGACAAGAAATCCACCACTAGAACAGCGACCCCTGCCCGTCATCGCCCCCGCCGGCCGCCTTCTTCACCGCCCTCTTCTTCGGCCTCGGCGCCTCCGCCTCGCGCTGCTCGTCCGTGATCGGCAGCACCAGCTGCGCGTCGTCGTTGTCGGCGGAATTGACCCGCGTCGAAATCTCGTGCCAGGCGAACTCGCCCTCTTCCGGCCCCCGCAGCATCGCCATCACGCCCTCGGCGGAATCGGAGGAGCAGTCGAGCCATTGCTCGAACGCATCTTCCGCGATCGTGACGGGCACGCGGTGATGCAGCACGGCAAGATCGGGGCTTGCCGGCGCGGTGACGACAGCCACCGTGTCGACCTCCTCGCCGTTCGGCCCGACCCATGTCTCCGCGAGCCCGGCCAGGCCGAACGGTTTTCGGTCGGCGCGATAGATGAAATAGGGCCGCTTGCGGTCGGCGCTGACGTGCCATTCGTAATAGCCGTCGGCCGGGATCAGGCACCGCCGCCGCCGGATCGCATTCTTGAACGCCGGCTTGTCCTGCACGCCCTCGCTGCGCGCGTTGATCAATAGCGTGAATTTTCGGGGATCCTTCACCCAGGCCGGCGCCAGCCCCCAGCGCATCAGGCGGAAATGCCGGGCGCCCTGGTCGAGGATCACCACCGGAACGGGCTGGGTGGGGGCGATATTAAACCTCGGCGGGAAATTCGGCTGTTCCGCGTAGCCAAAGACCCGGCGGATTGCCGCCGGAGGCGATGTGATTACGAAGCGTCCGCACATTCTGCAACCGGGAGAAGCACTTGTTCAGTTCCCTTTAACCCCAAATGCTAACACTGCGACAGATGAGCTCCGGGGCCTCAGCATCCGCGCGACCCAATCCGACGGGCATCGACGAGGCCCGCGCGGCGCAATTGCGCGCGGCCAACATCAACCCGCGGACGGGGCTGGCCACCGACTACCTCAATCATTTCAATGAAGCCATCATGCTTCTGGAAATGATCCCCGACATGCCCGAATGCGCCGAGGACTTTCTGCTCTGGTGCCCGCTGTCCTATGCCGAGCATTTTACCGCCTCCAATTTTAGGGCGCGCGACCTCGCCATCGAAGCCTATGAGCAGGCCCACCCGGCTGTCCGTGGCGAGTTCGACCGCTTAACCTCCACCATGACCTCGATCCTGACCGCGGTGGGCCAGGCCATGCGCGAGGTTTCGCAGGACAAGACCCGCGCCACCCTCGCCGAGCAGGCCACCGGCTGGGTCAAGCCGCTGGTGGCGCTCGCCGGCGGCGTCATCAATGGCGGCCATGAGGCCGACATCGACACCATCATGGCGGGCTAGCGCATGATCCGGACCCGCAGGGCCGCGTTAGCGCAAAGTGTGAAGCGGCTTTCCGACAAGATCATGCGCAAACATTAAAAGAGCCGCCGTGGCCTCCATCGAGCATCCACAGCGACCGCAACTCGCCGTCAGCGCCGCGATTTTTCGCGACGGCCGCGTGCTCGTGGTGCGCCGCGCCCGCTCTCCGGGCAAGGGTTTCTACTCGCTGCCGGGCGGCCGGGTCGAATTCGGCGAATCCCTGCATACGGCGCTGCACCGCGAGGTGGATGAAGAGACCGCCATCAAGATCGATATCGTGGGCCTCGCCGGTTGGCGCGAGGTGCTGCCTTCGGCCGGCGGCGGCGGGCATTACCTGATCATGTCCTTTGCCGCGCGCTGGAAGGCGCTGGAACCGGCGCTCAACGACGAGCACGACGACTTCAAGTGGCTGAGACCCGACGAGCTTGGCGAGCTGAAGTTGACCGGCGGGCTTCAGGAAGTGGTTCAGGCGGCGTGGCGCATCATAAACGCCTAGAATCAGGGCTTTAACGGCCTTGCTTCCAACCTATTGAGCGGGCATATCGGGCTCAAACATGCCCAAGCTTCTCGCCGCCATTTTCCTCCTGATTTCGGCCGTCCTGACCGCGCCCGCACGCGCCCAGGATGCGGCCGCGCCGTTCGACGGCGACCTGCAACGGCTCGCCGAGATCCTCGGCACGCTGCATTACCTGCGCGGCATCTGCGGCAGCAATGAAGGCCTGAAATGGCGCAACGAGATGCAGGCGCTGATCGATGCCGAGACGCCCTCCGGCGACCGCCGCGCCCGCATGATCGCAGCCTTCAACCGCGGCTATAACGGCTTCCAGCAGACCTACCGCACCTGCACCCCCGCAGCGACAGTCGCGGTCCGCCGCTACATCGACGAAGGCGTCAAGATCTCGCGCGACCTCACCGCGCGGTATGCCAACTGACGGCTCGGCTTATTCGGGCGGTTGTTCGAGCAGCGCCGCCGCGGCATCATCGAGCTGATCGAGATGGTCCGTCACAACGGACCATGGAATGTCTGGATCAATCCGCCGGTATTCGTGACGCAGCATATTGCCGAGTCCACGAATCTTCTGCCACGGGACTTCGGGGCGCGTCGCCTTGAGTTCGTCTGGTACATGCTTGGCAGCTTCCGCAATGATCAGCAGAGCATGTTCGACGGCGCGCTTCATCGCCCAGTTTGCCGCGAAAGACGCAGCATCGGCATGCTTTGTGAGCGCGCGAATGCCGGCGATCTCTTCGCGGATATCCGACAGCCGAATTCGGAACGAGCGGACCGCCATTCAAAAAATCCGCACGGCCTCGCGCTCGATATCGGCTCGCAGCAGCGGATGCAGCCCGCTGCGCGTGCCGTAGTCCACGTTCTCGCCGACCGCCTGCTGGATCGTCTCGAACGCATCCATGAACGGCAGGAAGCCGAATGCCTTGTCCGGCGCGGGATCGACGAACACGTCGATATCGGAACCAGGCCGCGCATCGCCGCGCGCGTGCGAGCCAAACAGGTACAGCCCCGCCACGCCGAATCCGCGTAGCGCAGATTCGGTTGCTTTTAGCCTGGCTATGACTTCATCGCGGCGCATGGCATCAATATAGCTAGCCACCGATGAATTTTCCATTTGCGGACGGATGGATTTTTCTGCACGAAACCAATGTGTTAAGATTGAACCAAGCGCACATGGACACCATTTTCTTCGATCTCGACGGCACCCTCACCGATCCGAAACCCGGCATCACCGGCTCGCTGCAATATGCGCTGGAGAAGCTCGGCCGGCCGGTGCCGGCTCAGGACGAGCTGACCTGGTGTATCGGCCCGCCGCTGCGCGCCAGCCTTGTGACGCTGGTCGGTGAGGCGGATGCCGACCGCGGGGTGACACTTTATCGCGAGCGTTTTGGCGATGTCGGCCTGTTCGAGAACAGCCTCTATCCGGAGATCGAAGCAACGCTCGCTGCGCTGAAATCCCGCGCCCGGCTGTTCGTCGCCACCAGCAAGGCGCATGTGTTCGCCGACCGGATCATCGACCATTTTGGCCTGCGCCCCTATTTCGAGCATGTCTTCGGCTCCGAGCTCGACGGCACCCGCGTGCACAAAGACGACCTGCTCGCCTTTGCGCTGGCGCGCACCGGCACCGATCCCTCGCGTGCGATCATGATCGGCGACCGCAGCCACGATATCGTCGGCGCAAGGAGGAACGGCATCCCTGGAATCGGCGTGCTCTATGGCTATGGCAGCCGCGAGGAGCTGATCGAGGCCGGCGCGGTGCATCTTTGCGCCACGCCGCGCGCGATCCTCGACCATCTGCAAGGGAACTTCGCCTGAACTGCGGCGCCATTTACTGCAAAAAGAAGAACCGCGTTAACCTTTCCTAAAGAACTGGCCTAGGCGAGGCAGGAGCGCGTGCTACACAGCCTTCGCCAGACGCATTCCGGGGAGCGCGTCGAAATTCCATTGAGTGCAATGAGCCTGCCTGCGCCCTATTCCATCGCCCGCGAACCCTTGCCTGATCACGAGCAGAAGCAGGCGGCGCTCGGCTATCTCAACGAGGCCTGGGCCGAGGCCCGCCACGACGGCGTCGACGGCGATTGCCTGGCGCAGGCCAGCATGTTCGCAGCACTTGCCGAGCTGGTCACGACCTATGGCGAGGACGCCGTGGCAAAGTTCGCCGAGGGCCTGCCCTCGCGCGTGCGCAACGGCGAGTTTTCGCTGCGGCTGGCGAAGCAGTAAGCAGCTCCTCAAGCGCCGGCCACGGGCAGCTCGAAAGAAAACCGCGCACCGCCGTAAGCACTGGCGTTGTCCGCGCTTATTCGCCCGCCATGCGCCTCGACGATTGAGCGGCAGATTGACAGGCCCATGCCCATGCCGCCCTCCTTCGTCGTGAAGAAACTGTCGAACAGCCGCGAAAACTGCTCCGGATTGATGCCGGGACCGCTGTCTTCGACGATGCAGCGCACGCTCGCTGCATCGAATTGCGTGGAAATGGCTATTTTCCGTTCAGCCACCGAAGCCTGTGCTATTGCTTGCAATGCATTGACCACCAGATTGACGAGAACCTGCTGCAGCTGGGTGCGGTCGGCGAGCGCTTTCGGCACCGCGGCGTTGCCTTGGTATGACACGGTCACGCGACGGGACTGCGCTTCATGCTGCAGAAACTGCAGCACCTCTTTCACCAGCTCATCAATTGACACCAAGACGCGCTCCGGCCCTTTCGGGGCGGCCATCGAGCGGATCCTGGCGATGACTTCCGTTGCGCGCCCCGCATCGGACTTGACGCGCTCCAGCGTTGATCGCACTTCGTCGAGGTCAGGGGTCGGCCGGCCAAGCCAGCGCAGGCCGGTTTCCCCGCTGGCCATGATGGCGCCAAGCGGCTGGCTGATCTCATGCGCGATCGAGGCGGTCAGCTCACCCAGGGTCGACACGCGCGCAGCATGCGCGAACTTCGCCTGGATCTGCTGCAGCTCGTCCTGGGCGCGAACCAGATCAGTCAGCTCGACGAAACCGGCAAGCACGCCGAGATGGGCCTTGGTCACGCTCACGAATACGTCGATCACGCGCCCGTCCACCGTGTTGACCTGCGTTCTCTCCTCGTAAACCCGCTCGCCGCGGTATCCGCTTTCCAGCATGCGGCGCAGCGAGTCGGGACGCGCCCGCCAATATCGCGAGCATGTGCTCATGAGCTCCTGGGCATCCTTGGCGCCGAACATCCGCACGGTGGCGGCATTGGCCTCCCGGGCATGCAACATGTCCCCGGCCTCCCAGATGAACTCGGGATGAGCGTCGATATAGGTCGACAGATCGGCGACGCCGGCCTGCTTCAGCTCGTTCAGCCGCTTGACGAGTGCGGTGTTCTCGAAGCGCCAGAGCGATATCGGCGTATGGTCGAACAGCCTGCGATAGCGCTGCTCACTGATCTCCAGCGCTGCGAATGCCGCCCTGTGCTGGCTTTGCGCTTCGCCAAATCGCCTGACCTGCCTCACCAAACCCGTCATGAGCAGCGAAGCCAGAAAGAACGTGATCAGGGCCAGCCCATCCTGGCCGTCCACGATCTGAAACGAGAGCACGGGCTCGAAGAAGAAAAAGTCGAGGCAGGCGGCCACCATCAACGAGAAGACGAGCGACGCAATGAAGCCGTCCAGCAGGGACAACAGGACGATCACGATAAAATAGATCGGGATGACGACCCTCGGCTTGAGCTCCAGTTCAAAGCCGATCCAGGTCGTCAGCGCGATCATGACGCCGCACATGAGCCAGATCGGCAGCCGGTGCCGGTAGCTCGTGCTCCGCCTCTCCGCGGAAGACGGCAACACGCTTTCCGGCGTCAAGCCCGCGCGTGCCCACAACGCGGCCAGCGCGCGTTTCGCCAGCCCGCCATTTTCGCTCCCCGGAATCGAATTGAGGTCGGAGCCGTGCATGCATGCCTGCTTCGCAGCCGGGAGAAAGCGCTGCCTGACCGCGGTTTGCCGATCACGGCAAACCTAGCCGCGGACCTCCGAAATGCCAATCAGTAACGGGCGCGAGCCAAGCGTCGAGGAAGTAGACGCTTTGACGAAAACGTCGTCTTTTTTAAAATCGAGCGACGGATTGGTCTTTCGTCTAGACCTGTCCAAACGACGTTACGGCGCCGTCGGAGCCACGGACCCCGCCAATCGCCTGGTTTCGTTTTCACGAAATTGTGTTCGATTATACATAATTTTCTTCTTTTCAGAACGATAAATCAGTGCCATGTCTCGTCCCATCCCGCGCCGCCTGAGGGGCGTATCATGATCGTCCACGACACGTAGGCGCGGGTGGCGATGGGCCGCAGCTGGCGTCAGGTGATCTCACCCGACGAAACGTTGGCAGCGGCCGGCGAAGTCGTGTGGTCCTGGCACCGCGACCCTGGCGCTACGTTGGCAGGAAGTTCCTGCCGGCTACGGGGGCAAGAAAGGCCGCTCCCCGGGGAGCAACTGTGCTGTGAAGTAGACCGCCGATCGGCCGGCCTCAAGGCTGGCGCAAGCGCGCCACCGCCTTCGGCGGCTGACGGCCTTGACCCCGTCCGCCTCGCCGGTCTGTCGG
>Ga0081539_10000198_pt1 | contig 140511 bp, 96 predicted proteins | sample TabmetS4T2R2_FD_71023 | JGI IMG/M metagenome (GOLD analysis project Ga0081539, IMG submission 71023) | Tabebuia heterophylla rhizosphere microbial communities from the University of Puerto Rico - S4T2R2 | ecosystem: Host-associated > Plants > Roots > Rhizosphere ... | reverse complement strand
TTCTCATGTCGATCTCCGTACTATCGCAGGGCGGGGCCGAAACTTTCGGAACAGTTCCGTAACCTGCCCACGATAACGAGAGCGCCGCAGGGAATCCAGAGTGCTTGTGGCCCAACGGATTCCGAAACTTTCGGGTCAGGTCTCCTTCCGCGCCTTGAGAACGACGTCGTTGACGTGGTCGGTGCCGGGCGGCGCCGGTGACACCCTCGGCCGGGTCTCGTGGACCACCACCGTCCACGTGTCGTCGAGCAGTTCGGCGATCTCGCCCGGGGTGTAGAACGCGGTCGGGTCGAAGTCGGAGTGGTGGTCGTGCCAGTCGGTGAGGTCGTGGCCGCCGACGAGCAGGGTCCCGCCGGGCGCCACCGCGGCCAGCATGCGGTGGACCGTCTGCTCGGCCGAGTGCGGGAACGCCGGGTACATCGCCGACACCAGGTCGAACGCGCCGGCGGGCGGTGTGAACGTGCTCAGGTCGGCGAGGGTCCAGCTCACCTTGGCGTCGCCGGCCACGGCGGCCGCCCGTTCGAGCGCGACCCGCGAGATGTCGACCGCCGTCACGAGCCAGCCGCGCCCGGCCAGCCACAGCGCGTCGCCGCCCTCGCCGCAGCCGAGGTCGAGTGCCTGCCCGGGCGGCAGGTCGGCCGCCTCCGTGACCAGCAACCCGTTCGGCGCCCCGCTCCAGAGTCTGTCCTTCGTGCTGTAGAGGTCGTCCCAGAACTGTTGGTCCATGTCCGCATGATCGGTCGCGCGCCCAAGATCGGCAACCTTCGTTGCTGGTTCAGCAACACGTAGGGTGGAGGTCATGATCCAAGGCGTTCTCTTCGACTTCTCCGGCACCCTGTTCCGCTTCGAGCCGGGCCCCGGCTGGCCGTCGGCGGCGGCCGACGAGGCCGCACGCGAGCGGCTGACCTCTGTGCTGACCGCCCCGACGCTGTCCGGCGAGCACCTGCCACCCGACCTCGTCGAGGCGTGGGAGCGCCGCGATCTCGACCCAGAGGTGCACCGGATCGTCTACCTGGCCATGATCGCGTCCAGCGGCGTCGAGCTGACCTCCGCCCAGTCCGACGCCGTCTACGAGAGCCTCACCGACCCGCTCGCCTGGCGGCCCTACCCCGACACCGAGCCGGTGTTGCGGGAGCTGCGGGACGCCGGGGTGCCGGTGGCCGTTGTGAGCAACATCGCATGGGAGATCCGGGGCGTGTTCCGCGAGCACGGCGTGGCGGAGCTGGTCGACGAGTTCGTGCTGTCCTTTGTGGAGGGTGTGGTCAAGCCGGACCCGAAGATCTTCACCTTGGCGTGCCAGCGACTCGGCGTCGCGCCGGAGCGCGCGCTGATGATCGGGGACAGCCCGGAGAACGACGGGGGAGCGGCGGCCCTCGGCTGTGCGACGGTCATCGTCGACCCGGCGCCGACCGCCCGGCGCCCGTCCGCGTTGCGGCAGGCCGTGCGCGACCTGCTACCCACCGTGGGAAGTTAACGCTAACATCCTGACCGCTGTGCCACCGAGGTCACGGAGGTCGGGATGCGTAAGCGAGTCGTTCTCGTCGCGTTGACGCTGCTGACGGGGGTGGTGATGCCGCCGCCCGCGGTGGCCGGGCCATCGGCTCCCGACGTCTACGCCTATCTCGAGAACCCGGAGATGGTCGGCGAGGGCCAGGAGCCGCACCACGCGTTCCTGCGCCCGTACGCCAGCACCGCGAGCGCGGCGCGCGGGGAGGAGCGCGGCCCCTACGTCCGCTCACTCAACGGCAGGTGGCGGATCGCCATGTCCGACCTGCCCGAACACGTCCCGGCCGGCTTCCAGGCCGACGGCTACGACACGTCGGGCTGGCGCGAGGTGAACGTGCCGCATACCTGGCAGACCGACGGGCTCGACCACCCGATCTTCCGGAACATCGCCACCGAGATCCAGCCGGACGACCCGCCACGCGTGCCGAGGGACGTCAACCCGACCGCCGCCTACACGCGGGACTTCACGGTGCCGGCGGACTGGACCCGCCGGGCGACCTTCCTGCGCTTCGAGGGCGTGACCTCGGGCTACTTCGTGTGGGTCAACGGCCGGTACATCGGCTACGACCAGGGCGGCTACACGCCGGCCGAGTTCGACATCTCCGCCGCCCTGCGGCCGGGGCACAACCGGCTCGCCGTGCAGGTGCACCGCTGGACCGCCGGGGCCTACCTGGAGGACTACGACCAGTGGCGCTACGCGGGCATCTTCCGCGACGTGAACCTCTACACCACGCCGGCGACGTACGTGCGGGACGTGTCGCTGCGGACCGATCTCGACGCCACCTACACCGACGCGACGCTCACCGCCGCGGTCGAGCTCGACCACAAGGCCGGTGGCACCACCGGGAAGCACCGGGTGACGGCGAGCCTGCGGGACGCACGCGGCCGCGAGGTCGGCAGGACGAGCGCGGACGTCGACGTCACCGGGCCCACCACCACCCAGTTGACCATGCCGGTCCGCGACCCGGCCAAGTGGACCGACGAGACGCCGAACCTCTACACCGTCGTGTTCACGCTCACATCGCCGGACGGCCGGGTCATGCACACCACGAGCGAGTCCGTGGGGTTCCGGGAGATCGAGATCCGCGACCGGGTCCTGCTGGTGAACGGCAAGCGGGTGCTGTTCAAGGGCGTGAACCGCGCCGAGACCGACCCGACGCACGGGCGGCACGTGCCCCGCTCGGCGCAGGAGCGCGACGTGGCGCTGATGGAGCGGCTGAACGTCAACGCGGTGCGGACCTCGCACTACCCGTCCGACCCGTACTTCTACGACCTCGCCGACCGGCACGGGTTGTGGATCGACGACGAGGTCGACATCGAGACCCACAACCACGAGAACTGCGCCCGCTGGTGCCAGGCCAACCAGCCCGAGTGGCGCGCGGCGTTCCTCGACCGGCTCGTCGCCATGGTGGAGCGGGACAAGAACCACCCGAGCGTGTTCATGTGGGACACCGGCAACGAGGCGGGCCTCGGCGCGCACCACTTCGCGATGGCGGACTGGCTGGACGCGAACGAGCCGACGCGACCGGTCTACCACCAGTCCAACAACCCCGACGGGGACGCGCCGTTCGCCGACGTGTGGGGCCCGCGCTACCCGTCGCCGGAGAGGTTCGCCCAGCAGGCGGAGAGCACGACCAAGCCGCTGATCTTCGGCGAGTACGCGCACGCCATGGGCAACAGCCTCGGCAACTTCCGCGAGTTCTGGGACATCATCCGCGCCCACCCGCAGACGCAGGGCGGGTTCATCTGGGACTGGGCGGAGCAGAGCATCGACCAGCCGCTGCGGATCGCGCCGGACAGCTCGGGGAACGGCATATCAGCGCACCTGTCCGGCGCGCCGTCGCTTGTGGACGGTCATCGCGGCAAGGGCCTGTACCTGTCCGGCCTGGACGACTTCGTCGAGGTGTACCGGGACCGGCGGCTCGACCTGACCGGTACCGCCGTGACGCTCGACGCGTGGGTGAAGCCGGCGGCGTGGAGCGGCGACTTCCGCATCGTCGGCAAGGGCGACCACCAGTACGCGCTGAAGATGAAGACCCAGGACACGTTGGAGTTCTTCATCTTCAGCGGGGGCACGTGGCGGTTCGTGCAGGCGAAGGTGCCGGCCGACTTCTACGGCAACTGGCACCGGGTGAGCGGCACGTACGACGGTTCGGCGCTGCGGCTGTACATCGACGGCCGCGAGGTCGGCAACCTCGCGTACAGCGGCGTGATCGCCACGTCCTCGGCCGAGGTCAACATCGGGCGGGACTTCGAGACTTCGTGGAACGACCCCAGCAGCGTGGGCCGGATGGCGCACGGCGTGATCGACGACGTTCGCATCTACGACCGCGCGTTGTCGCCGGCGGAGCTGGCCGTGGACCGTGCCCCGGCCGGGAACGCCGTGCTGGCACTGGACTTCGACCGGATCGTCGAGCGTGGCGACTACCTCGCGTACGGCTCCAGTCTGTCCGGTCTGGACGGTCTCGTCGGCGCGGACCGCCATCTCCAGCCGGAGACCACGCAGCTCGCGTGGGTGCAGCAGCCGCTGCGGTTCTCCTACGCGGACGGGACGCTCTCCGTCGGCAACGAGCGGCAGTTCACCGGCACGGACGACCTGCGGTTGCGCTGGCGGGTGACCGAGGGGGCGACGGTGGTGGCGCGTGGCGAGCAGCCGCTGCGGGTCGCGGCCGCGTCGACGGGCACGGTGGCGATCCGGGTGCCGGGCAACCCGCGTGACCGGGAACGGTTCCTGACCGTCGAGGCGGTGACCGTGGGGGGTGACCCGATGCTGCCGCGTGGGCACGTGCTGGCCCACGACCAGTTCGCCCTGGACGGCGCCCGCGTGCCGGGTCTCGACGCGCCGCGGCAGGGCAGAGTCACCACGTCCGAGACCGACGCGGCCGTGGTCGCCTCGGTCGGCGACGCGCGGTACACGGTGGACAAGAAGTCGGGCACGCTGTCGTCGATCGTCGTGCGGGGCAAGGAGTTGCTGGCCGGCGGCCCGGAGCTGGACGCGTGGCGCGCGCCGATCAGCAACGAGACCTTCGCCTGGGGCCGCGCCGAGGGCGAGGACTGGCGACGGGTCGGTCTCGACCGGTTGGCGACCACGGTCACCGGCGTGACGGTGACGCCCGTCCCGTCCGGGGTGCGTGTCGCGGTCACCTCCCGCGTGGCGGCGCCGGACGTGGCGAACGCGTGGTTCGACCAGACGATGACCTACACCATCGACGGCAGCGGAACAGTCCAGTTGGGACACACCGTGACCCCGCAGGGCGACGTGCGCACGCTCACCTACCTGCCGCGGATCGGTGTCCAGCTCGCGGTGCCGTCGTCCTACGACCGGTTCGCCTGGTACGGCAGGAAGGCGGAGAGCTACGTCGACCGGCGGGAGGGCTCGCCGATCGGCGTGTACCGGTCCACGGTGAGGGAGCAGTACACCCCGTACTACCGGCCGCAGGACCACGGCAACCACACGGACGCGCGGTGGGCGCTGCTGACCGACGGCCGCACGGGCGGCCTGCTGGTGAGCGGCGCCAAGGATGTGAGCGTTACCAGGTTCGACGACCTCGACCGTGCGGCGTACCCGTTCCAGCTGCGCCCGAACGACGGGTGGCACACACTGCACGCGTCCTACGCCGTCACGGGGGTCGGTGACACGCCGAACCCGGTGCGGGAGCACTACCAGGTCCAGCAGGACCAGACGTACGAGTACACGCTCACACTGCGTCCGCTGACCGCCGCGGAGGCGCGGGCCGGCCTGCCGGCGGGCGCGTAGGGCTACTCGGCCGCGGCCGCACGCAGGGCGTCCACCAGGTGTGCGGCCGCACCGGCCAGCGGCTGGGGGAGCCGCGCCAGCACCAGCCGGCGCGGCTCCCCGGCGACCGGTTTAACGCTCACACCCGCGGGCACGGCCGCCGCCAGCACGGCGGGCACGGTGGTGATGCCCGCACCGGCCGCGACCAGGTTGAGCTTGGCGAGCCAGTCCCGCGCGGTGTGCGCGACAACAGGGCGCTCGTCAAGCCCCGGCCACACTCCCATCTCACTGGCCGCGGAGCTGGCGATCCACCGCTGCCCCCGCAGGTCCTCGACGGAGATCGACCGCACGGCCGCGAGCGGGTGCCCCACCGGCACGGCGACGCAGAGATCCCGCTCAGTGAGCGCTAACACCCGCAGCGGCGGCGAGGCGGTGTCGAAGGGCCGGAACGGCGGGACGGCGGCGAGCAGCGCCAGGTCGACGGTGCCCGCGCGCAGCGCACGCACGAGCGAGGGCGTGCTGCCCTCCCGGGTCGTGACGGTGATCTGCGGGTGCGTGCGGCGGAGAGCCGCGAGCGCACGCGGCACCAGCACCGCACCGGCACTGGCGAACCACCCGAGCCGGACGGTCCCACCCTCGTCGGGCACCCCGGCCAGCTCACGCTCAACCGCGGCCAACTCGGTGAGCACGTTAACAGCGCGCCGCAGCACCACCTGGCCGGCGGAGGTGAGCCGCACCCCGTCCCGCCGCCGTTCCAGCAGCGTGGCGCCGGCGGCCTGCTCGAGCGCCGCGACCTGCCGCGACACGGCCGACTGTGTGTAACCGAGCGCCTCCGCCGCGGCGGTGAGCGTGCCCCGCTCGGCCACCTCACGCAGCACCCGCAACCCCGTGAGGGACAGCTCCATGAGGATTACGCATACCACGATTGCGAAAGTCTCGCTGGCCGCATGAGGTGTCGGTTCCTAGATTCGTTGCCATGACACGTATCGCGCTGGTGACCGGCGCCAACCAGGGCATCGGCTACGCACTGGTCGAGGAGCTGGCTACCCGCCTGGCCCCGACCGACCTGGTCCTCCTGACGGGGAGGAACGCGGAGCGGGTGGAGGCCGCGGTGGAACGCGTCCGCCCCACCGCCCGCAGCCGAGTGGAGGGCCGCCTCCTGGACGTCACCGACACGGAGGCCGTCGCGGCACTGGCGAAGTCGTTGGGCCACACCGACATCGTGATCTCCAACGCCATAGCGCCACTGACCCCCGACCGCCCACAGGCCGAGCAGGCAGACGAGTTCATAGCCGTGTCCAACGGCGGCACCCACGCCATGCTCCGTTCGTTCGCCCCGACATTGTCGCCGGGCGGCCGGCTGCTGGTGGTGGCGAGCGGCCTGGGGACGCTGGGCTACCTGGATCCGCGCCTGCACCCACTGTTCGACAACGCGACCCTGGACGAGGTCGAGTCCGCCGTGGAGTCCTGGCGAACGTCCGTCCACGACGGCACGGCCGCCGCGAAGGGTTGGCCGGCCTGGCTGAACGTCCCGTCAAAGGTGGCCCAGGTGGCAGCCGTCCGCGCGGTGGCCAGGACAAGGCGTGACCAGGACCTGGCCACGGGCACGTTGATCGCCGCGGTGTGCCCGGGCCTGGTGAACACCAGGGCGTCCCGCCCCTGGTTCAAGAACACCGGCGAGGCACAAACCCCCGCACAGGCGGCCGCCCCGGTGGCAGACCTGGCCCTGAACCCACTGGACCCCACCACCTACGGCGAACTGATCCAGTTCGGCAAGGTCCTCCCCTGGCACAGCGGCAACCCAACAGACCGACGCGTCGACTGATCAGGCCGTCCGATCGTGCTCAGCCGCCTCCCGAGCGATGTCGATCCGCGACCGCACCCCCAACTTGGCAAGGATGTGCGACACATGCGTCCCCACGGTGCGCGGGGAGAGCACCAACTGCTCGGCAATCTGCCGGTTGGACATCCCCTCGGCAACCATCCCGGCAATCTTCGTCTCGGTCGGCGTCAGACTGTTCCAGCCGGCCTGAGCCTGCCGATGCTTGACCCGAGGCCCCCGCCGGATGCCATGCTGGCGAAGCTGGGCCCGCAGATGCGCGAGATCCCAGTTGGCCCCCAACCGGTCGTACAACTCGTCAGCCCGCGTGAACGCGGCCCGGGCCTCGTCCTTGTCGCCGCGAGTCGCGAACTCGATCGCCGCGGCCTCCAGGGCCTTCGCCCGGAGCAGCGGCCACCCCGCGTCGCGGTATCGGTCCGCCGCGTGCTGCAGCAGGTAGGGGTCGTGCTTCAGCAGGCCTCGGCAGTAGGCGGAGGTCCCGAGCCGGTGCGGCACCTGGGACCGCCGCGCGAGAATGGCGGCCTGTTCGGCGACTTCCGCGGCGACGTCACCGCTACTGGTGTGCGCGGCAAGCCGGGCGGCCTCGGGGAGGAGGTCCGCGACCTCGTCGAGCTCCTCGGCGTCCCCGGTCACGCGGTCGGTGAGCACGGCGAGCGCTTCGCCTGGCTGATCGGCGACCTCGTGGTCGAGGCTGCGGGCGAGGGTGAGTGACGACACGACCCGATTGCCGATCTGCTCCGCGGTCTGTGCCGCCAGGCTGAGGTGTTGCCGCGCGCTCGTCGGGTTTCCGCGGTGAAACGCGATCACCGCGGCGATCCCCCTGTCGCAGCAGGTGGTACCGGGGTCCTTGAGCTCGTCGGACAGCCTCTCGACCTCAATCTGTGCGGCGTCCCACTTGCCGACGTGGAACAGCAGCTGTCCCAGAGCACACTGAGCCTGAGCCAGCCTGACGAGACTGCCCGTGTGGTCAGCGAGGTCACGCACCCGCGCAGCCGTCGCCAGCGCGTCGTCGTACCGGTCTATCTCGCCGAGTGCAACGGCTTTGTTGATCTGCAACAGCAGGTTGAGATCGTTCAGCGCGGGGTCGTTGGCCACCACGTCGAGCGCGCGGTCGAACAGGGGGAGTGCCATGGACACGTCGCCCCGCATGATCGACACGATGATCAGGACATGCAGCGACCAGCCCATGGCCCAGGTGTCCCCGGCTTCCTCGGCTGTCGCCAACGCCTTGGTCGCTACGTTCCCCGCCAACGACACCTCACCGAGGTCCCGGTGCGCTCGAGCGGTCAGCACGAGCAGCCGCGCTCGTTGCTGGGCGGAGATCGCCGGCAGCTCGTGTGCCTGCTGCAACGCCTCGAGCGCCTCGTCCGTCCGGCCGAGCAGCGCGCGGCTCTCCGAAACGGTCCAATGTAGAGCGACGAGGAGGTCGGGATCCTCGACGACGGCCATGGCCCGGGTGCCGACCTGCACCGCTTCGGCGCATTCGCCCGCACGGAAGAGGGCTTCGGCCAGCCGGCAGGCGAGAATGGCACCTCGCGGAGTGCTGGCGGGTGACCGGCCGGCGGCCTGCGTGAGCAGCTCGATCGCGTCCTTCGGCGCCTGAGCGATCAGCGATGGCGCGGCGTCGACGGTCCAGTTCAGCAGCGACTCGTCCAGCGGGTCCGCGTTCGGCCCGCTCGTCGCATGCAGAAGTTGGCGTGCGACGCGTGGCGTCGGCACACCTGCCTCCGCGAGTGCTCTGGCGGCATCGCGGTGCCATGCCGGGCGGAGTGGAGCGGCGATGTCGTCGTAGAGCGCGGCCCGGATCAGCGGATGTCGAAACGCCAGCTTGTCCCCGGCATCCTTCAACACCCGTGCGGTGCGCGCGACGTCGATGGCGTTGACCAGATCGGTCACGCGGCAGCCCTGCACAATCGCCAGGTCCGAGACGAGGAACTCGATGCCGAGTAACGCCGCCGCCTGGAGCATCTTCCGTACGTCCTTGGGCAGGAAGTCCAACCGGTCGGTGATGGCCGCGACGAGGGAGTCGGGGACCGGGCCGCTCGTCACTTCGACCGCGCCGGACTCGGTGACGGTCAGGCGCTCGGAGCGAACCAGCGCGTCAAGGAGCTCGGTCAGGTAGAGGGGGTTGCCACCGGCCTCGGCCGCCAGTCGCAGCAGGTCCGCGCCGGGTTCTCCCGCGGAGATCGCGGCGACGAGTTGGTTGACCGCGTTGTCCGTCAGGCCCTCGAGGTGCAGCGTCCGGTCCGCGCCGACGACGCGGCGCACCGCCAGCAACTCGTCGCGTTGGGGTAAGGGACGAACGGTGCCGATCAGCAGCAGTGTGGTGCGGTCGACCGAGCGAGCCAGCCATTCCCACACGCTGATCGTCGAGAGATCCGCCCACTGGAGGTCGTCCACCACGAGGACCGTTGGCGCCGCGCTGCTGAGCTCGGTCATGAGCGCGAGCATCTGCCCCCGTGCCGCCAGCACCGGATCCGCGGCTTCGGTGAGCTCGCCCCGCAGGAGTCGCTGGATGGTGTCGAACCGGGGCTCGGTGCCCTCCATGACCAGCAAAGCGTCCAGCAGGGGTTGAAGGGGGAGTGCTTGGCCGAGCTCGTCACACTCGGCCCAGTAAACGGAGTAACCGCGCTGTTCGGCCGCTGCCGCGGCGGCGCGCGCGAGGGTGGACTTGCCGATCCCGGGTTCGCCCTCAAGTAAGACCGCTTGCCCAGTTCCCGTCCCGAGGTCCTCGATCCACCGGATAAGTCGGGAGAGCTCGGCGTCTCGGCCCACGAGTACGCGGGCATCACTGGGCATACCTCGACGATATTGCGTATTGAGGCAATGAACAACGGTCGGCCGGCAGGTTGCGCCAACCGTGGTCGTGCTCATTCTGTTAGCCGTTCGTTAACACTCGGTTATTACCCATTACCTAGGGTATGCGATCCTTTTCCCAAGGAATTATGTTGGGCGATCCCCCTACCTTCGACGCGATAGTGCATGCCTATTCGCGCGACCCTTTCGTTCGACCCCGGATGAGGATGATGAGGATAATTGGGAGGCAAACATGAGAGTCGCGCGAATAGTGATCGCTGTCGTGGCCACGGTGGTCACAGCCCTCGCGGTGGGCGGCACCGCTTCGGCTGATCCACCTGGTATGACGTTCAACAGCGATGCTCCTGGCATGACCTTCAACGGCGCGGACATGACGTTCAACTAACGATAGCAGACAGGCGGGGCAATTGTCAGCCCTTCTGCAATTGACTCCGCGTGTGACCTCGGGTGCAGGGCGTTTCCGGGATGGGACCACCGTCCCGGTGACGCCCTGCTGCTCGATGTACGGCCCGATCCTGCAAAGCGTAGCCGAGATTCACGAGGCGGCCGCCGAGGCGGCATTCGTCGGCTACTGCTATCTGTTCTCTTCGCCGGGCGTCCGTGTCCAGCATGCGTAGCACGAACCGGGCGATCTGGTTGTTGACGCTGCTCAATTCAGCGACAAGTACCAGTTCGTCGTGCCAGTCCTCCGCGGCCACCACATTCACCCCATGAATTTCGTTTCCCAGTCGTTTCTGACAATAGACAGTTTGCCGTGGGGCTACGTACCGAGACATCGGTCAAGTGACGGATGTGCGAAGGGCAGTTGCCGGGGCGATCATTGCGCCGAACGGGTGACGAAACTCTGATCACTGTGCGCCTGCTCTTGCAGATGCATGAGCATGGACCTTGGTGATCATGTAATGATATACGCTCCGTCACCGACTTACGGTCGTGGCACATCCAATGGCGGAGCGGCCCCGATTAGCGGAGCCCTTCTTCCCCTCAGCTGACTGGATCTTTCGGCAACTCGCCGCCACCCCCGGGGACGGGCTCACCGCCGCGGTTGTCGGGCCCGGGGGAACCGGGAAGTCCGCCCTGCTCAAGGCCATTGCCAGCGCCTACGAACGGGCAGGTAGCGCCCCTGTCTGGGTCCACGCGGACACCGATCTGGTGGCCGTCGCGGACTCCTCGCCGCTCCTCGTTGACGACGCGCATCGGCTTGGTTCCGCCATGCTTGACGACCTTCGGGCGCGTGTCGGCACCCACAATGCGCGGATGGTCGTCACTTACCGTCCGTGGCCGAGGCCCAGTGGGTTGTCGGCGCTCGGGGCGCGGTTGTCGCGGCACCACTCGCCGATCGTGCTGGGTCACCTTGACAAGGACGCGGTGGCAGTACTCGTCGAGCGGCGGGGCAAATGCCAGCCTTCTGACACCCTCATTGCCCTCGTTCTCGAGCAGTCCGGCGGATCACCGATGTTCGCCGGGCTCGTCACCCAGGCACTGCTCGACACCGGCCGGCTCGACCCCCGCCATCCCGAGCGGTTCCGCCGCCCCCACCGGATCTCGGTCTCGCCGGGCCTCGCCGAGCGGCTCCGGTACCTCCTCGAGGCTCTCGAACCGCCCATCTACCAACTGATCGAGGCACTTGCCCTCGGCGCGCCACTTGACGCCGACGTCCTCGCCGAGCTGCTCGACACCGACCCCGCCGGGCTCACCGACACCGTCGAGGCCGCCCGCGCCACCGGACTGCTCACCGAGAGCGGCGAGCTGATCGTCTTCGTCCGCAACCTCATGCTGCGTCTCATGCCCGTGCTGCGCACCAGGAACATGCAGCGCCGCCTCGCCGAGATCCAGCTCGGCCACGGGGGACCGGTGCTCGCCGCCGGCCGCCGCCTCGCCGACGCCCACGCCACCGGCGCCCGCGCGTCCGAGGTACTGGCCGCCGCGGCCGACGAAGCCCTCCGTACCTCGCCGCAGCTCGCCGGCGAGCTCTTCGACGCCGCCGTCCGCGCTGGTGGCGGCCCTGTCACGGCTCGGCACGCCCAGGCCGCGGCGCTCGCCGGCGACACCGCCCGCGCGCTGCGCCTCGCCGACGAGACCCTCGCCACCGCGAGCACGTCGCCGGCCGACCGGCGGCGCGCGGTGAGCGTGACCGCCGCCGTGCTCGCCCAGCGCGGCTTCGCCAACCGCACGGCCGAGCTGTACCAGGCACTCGGCGACGCCGACGCCCTCCTCGCCGTGCCCGCCCTGCTCGCGACCGGCGAGCTGGACGGCGCCCGCGCGGTCCTCGAGAAGGCCCCGCCCAGCGCGGAGGACGAGCCCCGCCTCATCGCCCCCGCCGTCCGCCTCCTCGCCACCGGCCTGCTCGCGACCGTCGACGGCGACCTCCCCACCGCGCTCTCCGACCTCACCCGCGCGGCCGCACTGCTCGAACCGGCCGGCGAGGCCGTGCTCCTGCCGTACAGCCCGGCGGAGCTCGCGGCAATTGTCGCGGCCCAGTGCGGCGAGGTGCCGCTCGCCGACGCCACCCTGGGGCACGCGGTGGCCGGCAAGGTCGGCGGCGGCCTCGCCCACGCCGGACTCCTGTTGCTCCACGGCTGGAACGCCCTCACCCGCGGCACCCTCGAGACCGTCCGGGAGGTGCTCGACCGGGTCCGCGAGCCACTCGAACCGGCCGACGAGGTCCTCGCCGCCGCGCTCGCCGCCGGCCTGGCGCGACGCACCGACGACACCACCGCGCTCGCCGAGGCCCACGCCCGCGCCCGCACGGCGCTGATCCGGCACCCCGTGAACCTCTACCTCCTGCGGCCCCTCGGGGAGCTGGCCGTCGCGGCCGCGGTGCTCGGCGAACGCGAAACGCTCACATCGCATGTCGACCAGGCGCTGGCACTGCTCGCCGACCTCGGCGACCCACCGCTGTGGGCGGCACCGCTGCACTGGTGCCTGCTCCACGCGGCACTCGCGGCGGGCGACCCCGACGCCGCCCGGGCGGCGATGGCAACGCTCACATCCCTGGCGGAGCGCGCCCCGCACGTCCGCCGCATGGCCGACGCGGCGACCTGCTGGCTCCACGTCGCCGCCGGCGACGCCGATCCCGCGGCGGTGCGGGCGGCGGCGACGGGGTTGCGCCAGCTGAACCTCGACTGGGACGGTGCGCGGCTCGCCGCCGCGGCGGCCGCGGGCACCGAGGACCGGAAGGCGGCCGCCGACCTGATGGCGTGTGCGCGTTCACTCGGCGACACCGTCACCGACACCGTCGATCCCCTGCCCACCAAGCACCCGGCCGCGGAGGCACCGAAGGAGACGACGGCGGACCCGGTGGCGCCGCTGCTGAGCGAGCGCGAGCTGGAGGTGGGGCGCCTCATCCTCGCCGGCCTGACCCACAAGCAGATCGGCGCGCGGCTGTTCATCTCCGCGAAGACGGTCGAGCACCACGTGGCACGCATGAAGACCCGGCTCGGCGTCGACGGCCGCAACGAGCTGTTCAACCGCCTACGCGGACTGCTGCAGACCTGACCGCCAGAACGCCGCGAAGGCCGGGCGCGCAGCGCCCGGCCTTCGTTGTCGCGTGCTCTAGGCGGGTGTGAGCGTGGACAACGCCGCCACGACGCCCTCGCAGCTGCGGGCCACCGCCCGGTACACCCGCACCTCCTCGCGGTTCGCGAACGGGTTCTCGGCGCGGCGGCGCCAGCGGGCCAGCTCCGCCAGCGCCGCCGCCCGCACGGTGGACGGAGTGGCCTCGGGTGTGAGCGCTAACCGCTGCGTCGCCGACACGCCCTCACCACCGAGCAACCGCTCCGCCACCGTGGCCTCGGACTCCGGCAGTGCCACCTCGCCGCACCGCAGCGAGGACAGCAGCCGGAGCTCCACGAACTCGTGCGCACCCGAGGAGATGCGCTCCACCTCGGCGGCCAGCCTGGCCACCGCGTGCTCGTCGGCGCCGGGCACGTCCGTGCGCAGCACCCGTTCCACGGCGAGCAGGCCGGTCCGCGCCTTGAGCAGGTCCCGGCGCTCGGTGAACCGGATCCGCAGCACGTCGCACAGCTCCGCGATCCCGCTGCCCCGCACCAGCTCCGCGGCGAGCGCGGTCGCGTCGTCGCAGCCCTGGCGGATGTGCATCATCGACAGCCGCAACCCGTACAGGCCGAACCGGGCCAGCAACGCCTGCCGGTACTCCGTGGACAGCGACGACAGCGCGGCCACCCGTTCCGAGCGCAGGAACCGGTGCGTGGACAGCAGCACCCCGTCCATCTCCGCACGCGGCGCGTGCGCGAGCGCGGCCAGCGTCGCGAACTCCTCCTGCCGCAACGTCTTCCCCGTCGCCGCGAGCAGGCCGGCCACCGGCAGCACCGTCTGGCACAGGCCGCGCAGCGCGGGCGAGGACCGGTACCGGCGTGCGATGCGCCGCGCCGACAGCATCGCGTCGATGCGGCCGCCACCCACCTCGTCCGCCCGCGAGACCACCGCGATCGTGTTGACCGAGCTGGCCCGGGCGACGCCCCGGTCGCGGAACGACTCCAGGAACTCCGCGTCCGCGACGTGCAGGTGCCGCATCAGGTACACGACCGCGTCGGCCTCGGCCGGTTCGCCGGCCGACTCCTCGCCGTCCGGGGTGAGCAGTGTGAGCGTGCGCCGCGACGTCGCGGTCGAGGTCGACGCGATGCCCGGGGTGTCGATCAGCGTCATGTCCCGCAGGCTCTGCGAGGGCCAGTCCACGACCAGCTTCCGCAACCGCTCGGCCGGCACGTTCCGCAGCCGTACCGACAACCCCTCCGCGGACCGGTGGATGGGCAGCGGCTCGGGCGGCCCACTGTCCGGATAGGACACCACCGACGGTGCGGGCGCGTCCCGGTACCAGGTGACGACCTTCGTGCACTCACCGGCGTCCGTCGGCGCGATCAGCTCGCCGACCAGACCGTTCAGCAGCGTGGACTTGCCCGCCTTCACCTTGCCGGCGATCGCGACCCGCAGCGGCTCGTCCAGCCGGTCGAGCTGGTCCCGCAGGGCCGAGGCCACCGGGGACGCCGCGTACACCCGCACGGCCTGGCGCAGCACGTCCCGAACCGACGTTGTGAGCGTGCTCATGAGGCCGGCTCCAGCGCGCGCCGGCCGCCCGGCATCAGCGCCAGCGCCTGGTCCCGCAGCGTCGCCAGCCGTTTCAGCTCGACGGGGATCTCGGTCAGCCGGCGTTCCCGTTCCTCCTTGGACGAGCGCACCGACCGCTCCGCCGACGCGAGCGACTCCTTCAGCGACCGGTTCGTCTCCTCGGCGCGATCCGTGTAGTAGTCCCGCAGATCCCGCTGCACGCGCCGGAGCAGCTCGCGGGAGTCCTTGCCGGCCTGGAAGATCACGTCGTCGGCGTACCGCCGGATGGCGGCCTTCGCCTCGGCCTGCCGCTTCGACCACACGCGCCGCCGCTCGTCGGTGAAACCCTTGCCGCTCAACAGCAGGCCCGCGCCGACGGAGAACGGATTGATCAGCGGCATCCCGACCAGCGTGCCGAGCATGCCGAACATGAGCACGCCGACATACCCGCCGCGCAGCCCGGACAGCGCCTTCTGCGCGACGCCCCACGGCTCGCCGAGCGTGAAGTCCATGGCGTTCACCCGCGCGAGCGGGTCCTCGGCCGCGGTCCGGATCCTCGGCAGCATCTCCTGATCGCCCGAGAAGTGCTCGGCGACCTGGCCGGCGAGCCAGCGGGCGCGTTGGGCGGTCCACAGGAAGTTCGCCGCGACCGCGGCGCTCACCTCCTGCTCCACCCACGCCGCGAGCTGGTCCCACGTCCTGCGCGGGTCGCCGCTGCGCGAGACCTCCTCCTCGGCCTCGCGGACGATGTCGCGCATGCGGTCCCGCAGGTCGTAGTCGATGTCCGCGTTCAGGTCGGCCACTCCGTCGCTCAGGGTGTGCTGCCAGCGCGCCGAGCGCTCCTTCAACGCGACGGCCTGCTGCTTGGCCTCGGTGAGCCGGCGGATCACGTCCGCGGCCGCGTCCGGGTCGGTGTGGCCGGCCTGCTCGGCGAGCAGGGCCGTCGCCAGCTGCTCGGTCACCGCCACCACGTCGTGGGCGGTCGACCGGCGGGCCAGCAGGTCGGCCTGGCCGACGACCCGCTCGAGCAGGTAGTCGGTCAGCTCGTCGAAACCCGACTCGCGGTCGGCGTCCTCGTCGTTGTGCTTGATGGCGTGCACCCGCAGCGCGGACGACACGGTCAGCAGGTCGGCCTCGACACCGGCCGCCGCGAGATGCGCTCGGTCCAGCTCGGCGATGCGGGACCACTCGGGGTAGAGGTCCGTCTTGGACAGTACACACAGGACGTTCGGGCAGGCGGAGCTCGCCTGCTTGAGGAACTCGAGCTCCGGCGCGGTGTACTCCTGCGACGCGTCCGAGACGAACAGCACCGCGTCCGCGGAGGGGAGCTCGGCCATCGTGGCCGCGCCGTGCATCGAGGACAGCCCACCGACGCCGGGCGTGTCGACGATCTCCAGCCCGCCGGCGAGCAACGCGCGGGGGATGCCGATCTCCGCGTTGCGCCACCGTTCCTTGTTGCCGGGGTTGAGGGTCTCCGAGATGTGCCGGCCCAGCTCGTCGATCGGCAGCTCGACCCGTTCCAGCTTGGCGCCCGCCGGGTCACCGTCGTCGGCCTGCTCCAGCACCCGGACCAGCGCGGCGGTCGGCTCGGCCGCGTACCGGACGACGGTCGGCACCGACGTGGCGACGTCGTCGAACACCGGGCAGACCGGCGCGCGCACCAACCCGTTCACCAGCAGGCTCTTGCCCTGCTTGAACTCGCCCACCACGAGCACGCGCACGCGGTCGGTCCGCAGCCGCCCGGCCGTCTGCCGCAGCCGCGCCGCCAGGTCCGGCCGCCGGTAGTGAGCGATCACATCCAGTGCCGCGTCGACGGTCTCGGCCGCCTCGGCTCCTCGCATGCGTTTCTCCTCGTGCGTGTACCGCCCGTCCCCGAGGTGTGTGCGGTCCTGTCACCTCGGGGACGGGCGGCGGTGGTCAACCGGTCACCGACGCGTCCGCGTCCAGAGCCTCACCCGCGTCGGCGTCCACCACCGGCCACAGGTCGCCGGACTCGTGCACCGCCGTCGGGGCCGGGTCCTCGACCTGGTCTGCCTCGGCCGGGACGTCGACGTGCGTGTCGACGAGGTCGTCGTCCGAGACGTTTCCGGAGAACGAGCCGTCGACCGCGGTGTCCGTGGACTGGTCGACGGTGTTAGCGCTCACCGTCGTGTTGTGCGATCCGGTCATGGTGGCGTCGTCGTCGGAGTTCAGCGACGAGGACATGTCGTCGCCGGCCACGACGCTGTCGTCGATCGAGCCACCCTTGTTGTCCACACCGTCGTTGTCCTGGTTGAACGAGTCCTCGATCACGATGATGTCGTTGTCGGAGTTGAACGAGTCCGTGATCGTCAGGTCGCCTTCTGCGTGGATGCTGATCGTGTCGCGGTCGTCGACCGTGATCACCAGATCGCGATCGTCGACGTAGTAGATGTTGTACTCGTTGGTCGTCGGTCGGACGGTGACGTCGTAGTGCCGCGTGAGCACCGAGATCTCCGCCACGGGGTCGTCGCCACCCGCGAAGTGCGGGTGGCCCGTCCCGTGTACGCCGTCCTGGTCGGCCACCATCGGCCCGGCGTCCCTGATGTCCTCGCCGCACGTGCCGTCCAGTCCGTACTGGTCGAGGACACCCTCGGGGTCGGCTTGGAAGTCGGCCTGCAGTTCCTCGTCGCCGAGCAGGGCCATGAGGAAGTCGATGAGCGAGGAGATCGTCGCCGTCATCTCTTAGTGGATGTCGACGTCGACGTCGTCGATGTCGAGGTCCAGGTCGAGGCCGTCGTTGTCGAACACGTTGCCGTTGAACGAGTCCGTGTAGGACGTGTGGCTCGACTGGTCCACGTCGTTGTCGTTCAGCGTGTCGTTGTAGGAGTCGCTGATGTCGACGTCGTCGTCGGAGTTCAGCGAGTTCGAGATGTCGTCGCCCGCGACCACGCTGTCGTCGATGTGCCCGTGGCTGTTGTCGACGCCGTCGTTGTCCTGGTTGAACGAGTCCTTGATGAACGTGACGTCGTTGTCCTCGTTGCCCACGTTGGTGAACGAGTTGGACACGTTCACACTCTGGTTCGCGCCGACGGCCGCGTTCCCGCCGTCGCCACCGTTCCCGCCGCTCGCGTCGACCGGCCCGGAGGTGGTGTCGCCGGCCTCCGCGTTCCCGCTGGCGTCGGCGAAACCGCCCAGCGCCGGGCCGCCCGAGGCACCCGCCCCGACACCCGCGCCCGCGCCGCCGTCGCCACCGTCGCCGGACTCGGCGTCGCCACCGAAGCCGAACGGCCAGCCGAAGCCGTCACCGATCGCGGTCGAGTCGCCGCCGGTGCCACCGGTCCCGGTGCCGGTCCCGCTGCCGCCGGCGCCGCCGGTCGCGTCGCCGCCCGTCGCGGTGCCACCCTGGGCGTCGGCCTCGCTGTAGCCGAAGGCGAGGCTGCGACCCTCGCCGCCGTCGCCACCCGCGCCACCGCCGGCGTTCGTGTCGACGTCCTGCACGGGCGCGACGTACTGCTGGAAGTTGAAGTTGGCCATTGTCGGTCCTGCTCCTTGGTTCATGGGCGGTTGATCTCTCGTCCCCGACGAATCCGCCCGGCACGGGGAGAAAACTATGGTCCCGGCGGTGTCGCGGTAATCGGGGTTTGTCCCGCAACCGGATTCGCGGGCCGGCGGCGGCGCCGGTGCACCGTTAGGGGATTTGCCCCCAATATCGAACCGGTGGTGAAACGGTTAGTCGGACGCGGGAAGTCGCTTGATCACGATGGTGAGCAACTCCTGCAACGCCGAGCACGAGTCGGGCTCACCGTCGTACATGGTCGCCACGATCGCCTGGTCCTCCGCGACGCCGACGTCGTAGCGGCAGAACTCGCCGCGGGCGGTGAACGTCTCGAGCGCGGGGTAGCCGAGCAGCCGCACCCGGCTGGTCGTCGAGTCCCGGTTCTTCGTCAGGTCGGTCAGACCTTTACCACTGGTGAACGCCGTGAGCTGGGCGGATGAGGCATTCTTGCCGGTCCAGCGGCAGTTCGCGCCGAATTCGTCCTGCCCCGGCACGCCGGCGTCGAGGCTGAGCGTGGTGCGTGCGGCGTCGTCGATGAGCGCGCACGGGTCTATGCCGACGAGTCCCTTCGGCGACTCCACCGTCGGCACCGCGGGCTCCGGGGGTGGCTCGGTGGTACCGCAGCCGGCCGCCACGAGTACTGCCGCCGCGGTGACCAGCAGGCGAATAATCACGAGATTTCCCTCCGCCATGTCATTTCTCGTCCTATCGGGATTTATGTAACGTTTCGAGGTCGTGATACGTCTTCACTAGCAGCGTTTCGCTTGGAGGCGAGCATGAGTTACCGGGTCGGAATCGACTTCGGCACCACTTTCACCGCTGCGGCGGTACATCGCGACGGTGAGCAGGCGGTCGAACTCGTTCCGTTGGGGGACAACAGGGCCTCGGTGCCGTCCGTCGTGTTCGTCGCGCCGGACGGCGGGCTCGTGATGGGCGACGCCGCCGCGCGGCGTTCCGTGACCGACCCCGATCGGGTGGTGCGCGAGGTCAAGCGCCGTATCGGCGACGAGACACCGCTGGTCGTCGCGGACGTGCCCATCGAGGCGCACGCGATCGCGGCCGCTTTCGTGCGGTGGGTGGTCGACCGGGTCAGCGAGCGCGAGGGCGCGCCGCCGGAGGGGTTGGCGCTGACACACCCCGCGTCGTGGGGGCCGCACAAGTGCGCGTTGCTGACCGAAGCCCTTGCCGCGCAAGGGATCGACTCCGTCCGGTTGGTACCCGAGCCGGCGGCGGCCGCGTTCGCGTACGCGGCGACGCGGGACGTGCCGCCCGGCACCGCGGTCGGCGTGTACGACCTCGGCGGCGGCACGTTCGACGCGGCCATCGTGCGCCGGCTCGGAGACGGCGGGTTCTCGCTGGCCGGGCGTCCGGAAGGGATCGAGGCCCTCGGCGGGGTCGACTTCGACGAGGCGGTGTTCGCGCACGTCCGCGCGGCCGTAGGTCCACAGTGGACAGACCTGGACTTCGACGACCCGCTGGTCCGGTCGGCCGCCGCCGCGTTGCGTCGCGAGTGCACGGAGGCGAAGGAGGCCCTGTCGGCCGACACCGAGGTGACGATCCCGGTGATGCTGCCCGGGGTGAGCACGCGGGTGCGCATGGTGCGGACCGAGCTGGAACAGCTGGTGGCGCCGGCGATCGCGGAGACCGTCGAGGCGATGCGGCGGGCGTGCGCGTCGGCCGGGCTGCGTGCCGAGGACCTGTCCGCGGTGCTGCTGGCGGGCGGGTCGTCGCGGATCCCGCTGGTGGCGCAGCAGGTGTCGGCGGCGCTGGACCGTCCGGTCACCGTGGACGCCGACCCGAAGGCGGTGGTGGCGAGCGGCGCGGCGCTGTCGATCGCACCCGTGGTGGTCGACCCCGTGTCGGCGGGTGCCGCGCGGACGGTCATCGCACCGGCCGTCGGTTCGAGACGGTGGTCCCGGCGCGGAATGGTGGTCGGCGTGGGGATCGCGGCGTGCCTGGCGGCGCTGGTGGCGACGGCCAGCACGGTGGCGACGGACCTGCTGCCCGGCGGCACCCCGACCGGCGCGGCGGACACGTCCGACCTGCCCCGTGAGGTGGTCGACCGCGTCCCGATCGGCACCCCGGAGAAGAACGACGTCGACCCGTGGACGGGAAAGCCGTACGAGGAGACCACACCCCCGGGCCCGACCCGCCCGGACGCCAAGCCGGCGGAGGAGACCCCCGAGTCCCTGACCCCGGCCCCCACAACGGGCGGCAACCGCGACGACCTGGTCGACGGCGCGCCGCCGCCGTCGCAGCCGGTCAGCACGGCCGAGAACCAGGGCACGACAGGCGGCGGCCCCGAGCCCCGAACCAGCTCGACCATGGACGTCACGACCACCATCCCGGAGCCGGAGCCGACCACAACCACCCCGGATCCGACGACGACCACCACTGAGCCGGCCCCCGAGCCCACCACCACGACACCGGAGGCCGAGCCTCCGGCCGGGACGGCGGAGACGCCGTGAGCGGCTCCGCGAAGGGTGTGCGATGGGCGGGCCGGTGACCGCCGGGCCGCCGCCTCCTCGGCCCAGTACCGCTCGGCTGACCTCGCCACCGATCGCGGCCCGGCGGGACCAGCCGCGGCCGCGGCTCGTGACCGCGGTGTTCTGGCTGTGGTGGCTGGCCGCCCTGTTGGCCGTGCTCACCGCGTTGTTCGCGCTCACCCGGTTCGAGACGGTCCACGCCGACCTGGCGCGGGTCGCGCGGGAGAGCGATCCGGCCGCGACGCCGGAGACGATCGAGCGGGTGGCGGACCTGTCCGTGCTCGTCATCGTCTGTGGCGGGGCCCTGCTCGGGGTCGGTGGCGGGTTGTTCGCGCTCGGGCTGCGGGCGGGCCGGCGCTGGGCGCGGCTGACGTTGGCAGCGCTCACACTGCTGGTGGTCGGGTACGCCGTGCTCGTGCTCTCCGCGACCGGCTGGCTCGTGCTCGTCTACCTGGCGGTCGCGGCGGTCGCGGCGGTGTGCATGTACCTGCCGGGCGTGTCCCGGTGGCTCGACTAGTCTGGCGCTCGTGGAAGATCGAGTGCTTGGCCGGACCGGCCGGAACGTCGCCGTCATCGGCCTGGGTTGCTGGCAGCTGGGTGCGGACTGGGGCCGCGTGGACGACGCCGACGCACTGGCCGTGCTGCATGCCGCCGTCGACTCCGGGGTCACCTTCCTGGACACGGCCGACGTGTACGGGGACGGGCGCAGCGAGCGGCTGATCAACCGGTTCCTCGCCGAGCGGCCGGCGGAGGTCATGGTGGCGACGAAATGCGGCCGCCGTGCCGACCCGCACGTGCCGGCGGCGTTCACACCCGAGACCCTGCGCGCGTGGACCGACCGGAGCCGCGCGAACCTCGGCGTCGAACGGCTGGACCTCGTGCAGCTCCACTGCCCGCCGACGCCCGTGTTCAGCAGCGACGAGGTGTTCGACGCGCTGGATGCGCTCGTCACCGAGGGCAACCTCGCCGCCTACGGCGTGTCGGTGGAGACCTGCGACGAGGCGCTCACCGCGATCGCCCGGCCGAACGTGGCGAGCGTGCAGATCATCCTCAACGCGTTCCGCCGCAAGCCGCTCGAGCGGGTGCTGCCCGCCGCCCGCGAGGCCGGGGTCGGCATCATCGCGCGGGTGCCGCTGGCGAGCGGGCTGCTGTCCGGCAAGTACGACGAGCACACGACCTTCGCCGCCGACGACCACCGCACCTACAACCGGCACGGCGAGTCGTTCGACGTGGGGGAGACGTTCTCCGGCGTGCCCTACGAGGTGGGGGTGGCAGCGGCCCGCTCACTCGCCGAGGTGGCGGCCGGGCTCGGGGTCAACACGGCCGCCCTCGCGTTGCGTTGGATCATCGACCAGCCGGGTGTCAGCGTGGTCATCCCCGGCGCCCGCAACGCCGACCAGGCCAAGGCCAACGCCGCGGCGGCGGACCTGGATCCGCTCGACGGCCACACCCTGGCCGCGATCGAGCGCGTCTACGACGAGCGGATCCGTGAGCACGTTCACAACCGTTGGTAGATCAGTGCTTTCCGGTCAACGCGAGGATCGCCTGTAGCTCGTTGTAGGCGGGCTTCGGGGCGAAGTTCTCGTCCAGGAGGTTGGCCGCGCCCTCGCCGTCGAAGAAGCCGGGGACCCACGAGTACTTGTCGGTGAAGCCCCACACGGTGAACGAGTTGCAGCGCCGCACCAGCAGGCAGCCCTGCAGCAGCACGCTGTAGCCCTGTGCCTGCGCCTGCAGCTTCACCGTGTCGGGCGGCATGAGCATGCGCACGTCGACCTCGGTGATCGCGGTTTCCAGGCCCAGCGCCTCGAAGCGGGCGAGGTTCGCGGCGACGCCGCTCGCGGTGTGGAAGCCGAACTGCACGCCGTAGTGTCCCTGCGCGCCGAAGCCCTGCACCGGAACTCCTTGTGCCAGCAGGTCCTTGACGAGTGCGAGGTAGGCGTCGCTCTTCGCGCTGATGCCCTCGACGTTGTAGTCGTTGAGGAACAGCTTGGCCTTCGGGTCGGCCTGGTGCGCCCAGCGGAACGCGTCGGCGATGTAGCCGGGGCCGAGCTCACGCAGCCACAGTGTGTCCCGCAGCTGGGCGTTGTCGTCGATGACCTCGTTGACCACGTCCCACTGGTAGATGCGGCCGCGGAAGTGCCGGACCTCGTCGGTGATGTGCTTGCGCAGGATGGCCCGCAGCTCGGTCGCGTCGATGTCACCGGACTCGACGCCCTGTGTCAGCCAGGCCGGGAGTTGGTTGTGCCACAACAGGGTGTGACCGCGAACCTGCTGGCGGTTCCGCTTGGCGGCGGCGAGCAGGTCGTCGGCGGCGGAGAAGTCGAGACGGCCGCGTTCGGGTTCGACGACCTCCCACTTCATGACGTTCTCGGCCGTGATCGAGCTGAACTCGGTGCCGACGCGGACGCGGTACGTCGCGTCCGAGGTGAACGCAGCGTGGTCGACGGCGGTGCCGACCAGCAGGTGCCGGCCGGCGAGCTCGCGCAACGGCCGGTCGGCAGGCGTGGCCCCGGCCGCCGGAGCGGGTGAGCCAGCGGCCGGGAGCAGTGAGGCGGTGACGAGGATGCTGGCGAGAAGGCCGGCTAACGGGGCGACACGGGACACCTTCATGTTGAGCTCCTCGACGACGGCGGCGGGAACTCTCCGAAAATTTCGGAGATTTGTCGGTATCGCTCGCAGAACGTTAGGGCTCACTTCGGCTTTGGTCAAGCCTACGTGCTTGGTGTGCTTCCGAAAGTTTCGGCCGGCTGGGCGGGGCGACGCTGACGTTCGTGTCGAAGTCCGGCGTCCAGACCTGCGGCATGAACAGCGGGACCATGGTCTGTCGGGTTCCATCCGGAAGGAACCCGACAGACCATGGTCGTCGGTGGGATCAGCCGATCGAGACGCGGTCCAGGTCGGGGGAGGAGTCCGCGTCGTTGCCGATCGTGATCGTGTTGTCGCCGGCCTGGAGGGTCACCGGGATCGACGTGGTCCTCGGCGTGTTGTTGCCGATGTCGGTGACCGTGACCACCGACGGGGCGCCGCCGTTCACCGACACGTTGTACGAGCGGGTGCCGTTGACCGTGTAGTCGATGTACAGCGTGTACGTGCCGGCCGAGGGGACCGTGACGGTCGGGAACACGATCCGCGCGTCCGCCGAGCCGCCGAGGTTGCGGACCTTCTGCCCGCCGGAACACGGCCCGCAGCTGGTGATCCCGGCGCTGCCGATGTCGTTGCGGTAGTCCTCCGCCTCCCGCATGAACACGCGGTCCGCCGGCCGCGGCCGCACGCCGACCTGCCGGGTGACCGTCTTGCTCCGGCCGAGCACCTGGAACGACGCCGTCACCGGAATGTCCACAGCGGACACCTGGGCCGGCGAGGTGAGCGTCCACTTCCCGGTCAGCGTCTGGCCGAGCCGCAGTGACGGGGTGGTGACCGGCGCACCCGACAGCGACCAGCCGGCCGGCACGACCGGCGCCAGCCGCACCTGGTCGAGCGCGTCGTCCACGTCCAGCCGCAGCGTCGCCGTCACCTCCATCGTCTGCTGCCCGTTGGGCAGCCACTGCAGCCCGGACGGCACGACCTTCAACGTGGTGGTCGGTGTGTACGACTCCGCCGGCAGCGGGCCGATCGCGATCCGGTCGAGGCCGGCCGAACCGGTGCCCGACACCGTGATCGTGTTGCTGCCCGCACGCAGCGGGACCGCCACCGCCGTGCTCGTCGGCACGTCCGCGGGTCCGGCCGGCACGGTGACCGGTGTCCGTCCGCCGTTAACGCTCACATTGAGGGCGCCGGCGCCGGTGTGGTCGAGCTGCAGCCGGTACGTGCCCGCCGTCGCGGCCTGTACGTCGCGGTAGATCACGCCGCCGCGGCCGAGACCGGTCACCGCGTGTGAGCCTGAACATGCCGCGCAGTCGACCGGTCGCGCGGTGCCGACGCGGGCCGCGTCCTCGGCCTCGAGCGGCAGCGAGTCCTGCGTCGCCGCCCGCGGGTAGTCGTACGCGACCTCGATCTCGTCGATGCGCAGCTGGTTCACGAACTCCCGTGCCTGCGTGCCGGCCCACGTGTTCCTGACGTCCAGCTTCACGTACCGCGCCTTCTGCGCGCCGACGTCGATCGTCCGCACGGCCCGGGCGCTGGGCAGCGCACCGGCGCGGACCTCCCGCCACTGCTTGCCGTCGTCGCTCACCGAGACCGTGAAGTCCTTGATCCGCGCCGAGTCCTCCGGCCGGCCGAACGACTCGCGGGCGTAGGTCGGCGACCACTCCCGCTGGTGCACGGCGAGGTAGCGGACGTCACGCGGCCGGCCGAGGTCGAGCGTCACCGACACGGGCAGGTTCTTCGCGCTGTCCCAGTAGGTCTCGTAGCTCCCGTCGACCAGGTCCCCGGCCGGGTGGTCGCCGGCCGCGGCGGAGGCGGTCGCGCGGATCGTCGACTGGTCGTAGAACCCGAGCCGGCCCGCGGTCTCGACCTTGAAGACCGTGTCGTACTCGTCCCAGTTCCGGATGTCCATGATGGACAGATAGCCGCCGGACTGGGTGAACCGCATGCGCTCACCCGTGCGCAGGTCGGTCACCTTCGAGATCCGGTAACCGTTGTCCCGCAACCGGACGAGGTCGGTGCGCGGCCTGGTCACCACGTGCACGTACTGGAGGTTCGTGCCCGGCCTGACCGTGGTGACGCCGTGCGCGCCGTCGTTCCAGAACCCGGGCGCCAGGCCGCCGTACAGGTATCCGCCGCCCTCGACGCCGTACAGCGACTCGCGGATCGGCGGCACCCACTGCGCCATGAAGTTGTTGAACGCCTCCTGCTGCGGCGGGAACTTCCCGTTCACCATGGGGGTTTCGGCCATCAGCGACTTCATCGACGAGCCGGCGTTGGTGATGTAGCGGCCGGTCGAGAGGCGGACGTCGACCGCCGAGTCGCCGCCGGAGTACCACCAGTCGCCGGTCGTCGGGAGCTTGTAGTCGGCCTCGACCAGCCGCGGCATCGGCGTCCACGCGGCCTGCGGGTAGTCGTAGGACGGCGTCATGCCGGTCTTCTGCTCGTTGCTGACCGTGTCCATGATCGGCGTGTCCTCGTTGTTGTTGCTCAGCAACCAGGACGGGCGCTGCTCACGGATCTGCTCGTAGAGGTGGTTGCGCTCCCAGTAGGCGTTGTCGTTGTCGATCCAGAACCCCGCGAGGTCGGGGTAGTTCCGCATGACCTCGAAGAAGTTGTCGTAGCTGAACATGCCGAACCCGTCGCGGGTGGTCAGGTCGACCTGCTGGCCCTTGTACGCGGAGTAGGCGGCGGAGTCGAGCGTCTCGATGCCCTGCTCGTTGTGCCACTGCGGGTCGTCGGTCATGTAGAGGATGACGCGGACGCCCTTGGCCTTGCCCGCGGCGACCAGCTCCCCGAGGAGGTCGCGCTGGGTCGAGCAGCTGCCCGGGATCGTCGACGGCCACGGGCGCGCGTAGCCGAGTCTGCTGTGGAACGTGGCCAGCACGATGTAGGACGCACCGAGCTTGTTCGCCTCGTCCACCCAGTAGTCCGGGGTCCAGCCGCCGCCGGTGACGTCGCGTTCCCATGCCGCACAGTCGAGATGCCTGGGCGCGGTGAACATGCCCCAGTGCAGGAAGAGTCCCGCGGTGGACTGGCGGAGCCACTCCTGGCGCGGGTGCTGGACCTCCGCGGTCGCCGGCGGGATGCCGAGGATGCCGGCGACCAGGCCGAGCACGACGGCCGCGCAGGCCAACCGCAGGTTCCTCAGGCTGGCTCGGCCACGCTGCCGCAGGGGTCTCATCTCGCCCGTCCTCGGTTTATGTCAACAAAGCTGCATAAAAGACATCCGATGATTGCAACCGGGATGACGGGAGTCAAGGGTCAAGCGTTGGGCACATGGAGCAACTCGGCCAGAACCTCGTCGAGTGCCAGGCGCGCGGCGCCCAGCGCGACGGACTCCACGCCCAAAGTGGACACGAGCACCTCGATCGGGAACAGCGTGAGCGTCGCCAGCTCCCGGCGGAACAGGTCCGCGAACAGCGGTCCGCGGGACATGCCGCCGCCGAGGACCACGGCCTGCGGGTCGACGGCCAGCGCGAGGATGGCCGCGCCCTTGGCCAGCACGGCGGCCACCTCGGCGAGCACGGCGAGGCTGTCCTCGTCGCCCTTGGTCGCGGCGGCGGTCACCAGCTCGCCCTCGCGGCCGGGCGGCAGCTTGCGGCGGGCGGCCAGCGCGGCGCCGCGTGCGTGCAGGCGGGCCATGGCCGACGACCAGCCGAGCGTCGGCAGCGCGCCGATCTCGCCGGCCGCGCCGTGGCGGCCCTCGTGCACCCGGCCGCCCCACAGCACGCCGGCGCCCGCGCGGTGCCCGGCGAACAGGTAGACGAGGTCGGCATGCTCGGTCGCGGCGCCCTGCCAGTGCTCGGCGAGCGCCGCGAGCTTGACGTCGTTGGCCACGGTCACCGGGCGGCCGACCGCCTCGGCCAGGTCCGCGGCGACGTCGACCTCGGTGAAGCCGGGCAGGGAGTAGGTCGCGAGGCCCGAGCCGGTCGGCCCGCTGGACACGTCCAGGACGCGGTGGTCGGCGCGCACGGCGCCGGTCACGCCGCAGCCGACGGCCGTGACCTCCTCCGCCGTCAGCCCGACCTCGGCCCAGCAGGCGTGTGCGGTCGCGGCGGCGGCGCGGAGCCGGGCGGGTGCGTCCAGGCGAGGGTCGAGCGCGACCCGGTGCTCGGCCAGGATGCGGCCCCGCAGGTCGGTGACCACGGCCATCGCCTTGTGCGCGCCGATGTCCATGCCGGTGACGTGGCCGGCGCCCGCGCGGAACCGGAAGTGCCGCGCCGGCCGGCCGCGCCCGCCCGCGGGCCCGGCGATCTCCTCGACCCAGCGGTCGGCGACGAGCGCGGCGAGCAGCTGCTCCGCGGTCGGCCGCGACACGCCGACGACCGCCTGGAGCTCACGGAGGGTGAGCGACGGCGCGTCGAGCAGGGCGCCGAGTGCCGCGACGAGGTTGAGCCTGCGCAGCAGTGACGGGTTGCCCACGCGTCCGCCGGACGCCGCCTCACCAGTGCTCATGAGTTCACTCCGCTAGCTCCGCTCTACACCCGAGATTGGACTGCACCCGACCGCGGAGGGCAACGCGGGGTCATGAGCTCGAAAGCATAGACGTCCGATGTCTTTGCGGGAAAGCCTTTTCCTGTGAGCGTGTCCGGTTTACGCTGCGGACACATCCGATGTCTCGGGAGTGACGATGAGACGACGCCGTCTGGTCGGCCTGTTTCTGGTCTTCGTGGTGGCCGTGGCCACGCTGTCCGCCACCCGGTCCGCCGCCGTCGCGGTGGCCGGCCGGGGGATGGTGCTCTGGTACGACGAGCCCGCCCCCGACACCGCGGCGGGGTGGGAGAGCCGGTCGCTGCCGATCGGCAACGGCGCCATGGGCGCGACGGTCTTCGGCGGGGTCACCGAGGAACGGGTCCAGTTCAACGAGAAGACGCTCTGGACCGGTGGGCCCGGCGTGCCGGACTACATGTTCGGCAACTGGCCCGCGCCGCGGCCGGGCGCGCTCGACGGGATCCGTCAGCGGATCGCCACCGAGGGGCAGGTGCGGGCGGAGGACGTGCTCGCCGCGCTCGGGCTGCCGTCGGACTCGCCCCGGCACCGCAGGTTCGGCGCCTACCAGAGCTTCGGCGACGTCCGACTGTCCATTCCGGACGCCGGCGCGGTCACCGGGTACCGGCGCGAGCTGGACATCGAGCACGGGACGGCCCGCGTCACCTACCGCGCCGGCGGCGTGCGCTACACGCGGGAGTACTTCGCCACCGCGCCCGACGGCGTGGTCGTCATGCGGCTGACCGCCGACCGGCGTGGCCGCGTCGATGTTGGCGCTCACATCGCCGTGCCGGCCAACCGGACCGGCACGGCCACCACGCGGGCTGGGCGGATCACCGTGGCCGGCGCGCTCACGAGCAACGGCATGCGGTACGAGGCGCAGCTCCAGGTGAGCGCCGACGGCGGTCGCCGGGTGGACAACCCGGACGGGTCGGTCGCCGTGACCGGCGCCGACTCGGTGACGCTCGTGCTCGGCGCCGGCACCGACTATGCGCCCGTCTACCCGACCTACCGCGGCGCGGACCCGCATGAGCGCGTTAACAGGGCCGTGACCTCCGCGTCCCGCAAGGGGTTCCACCACCTGCGGGACCGGCATGTGCGCGATCACACCCGGCTGTTCGACCGGGTGCGGCTCGACCTCGGTGGCCGGATGCCGGACATCCCGACCGACGACCTCCTCGCCGGCTACGGCTCCGGGCCGGCCGCGGACCGGGCACTCGAGGAGCTGTACTTCGCCTACGGCCGGTACCTGCTCATCGCGTCGTCCCGGCCCGGCTCGCTGCCGGCCAACCTGCAGGGCGTGTGGAACAACCTGGAGGCGCCGCCCTGGCAGTCGGACTACCACCTCAACATCAACCTGCAGATGAACTACTGGCCGGCCGAGACCACCAACCTCGGTGAGACCGCCGACCCGTTCTTCCAGTTCGTCGACGGGTTGCGGGCGCCGGGACGGGTGACCGCACGGCAGCTGTACGGCGTCGACCAGGGCTGGGTCGCCCACCACGCCACCGACGTCTTCGGCTGGACCGGGGCGTGGGACCACCCGGCGTACTTCTTCCCCGAGTCCGGCGCGTGGCTGTCCGACCAGCTCTACGACCACTACCGGTTCACGCTCGACAAGCGGTTCCTCGCCGAGCGCGCCTACCCGGTGATGAAGGAGACCGCCCAGTTCTGGCTGGAGTTCCTGCAGGTCGACCCGCGTGACGGCACGCTCGTGGTCACACCCAGCCGGTCGCCGGAGCTCGGGCCGGCCACCGCGGGCGCCTCGATGTCGCAGGAGCTGATGTGGGCGCTGTTCACCGACGTCAGGGAGGCCGCGGGCGTCCTCGGCGACACCGCGTTCGCCGCCACGGCCGCCGACGTCCTCGCCCGGCTCGATCCCGGGCTGCGGATCGGCTCCTGGGGCCAGCTCCAGGAGTGGAAGGCCGACCTCGACAGCCCCACCGAGACGCACCGGCACGTCTCGCACCTGTTCGCGCTGCACCCCGGCCGGCAGATCTCCCCACGCACCACCCCGGAGCTGGCCGCGGCCGCGACGGTGTCGCTCGAGGCACGCACCGACGCGGGCACCGGCTGGAGCAAGGCCTGGAAGATCAACTTCTGGGCCCGGCTGCTCGACGGGGACCGTGCGCACAAGCTGCTCGGCGACCAGCTCAGGGAGAGCACGCTGCCGAACCTGTGGGACACGCACCCGCCCTTCCAGATCGACGGCAACTTCGGCGCCACCGCCGGGATGACGGAGATGCTGCTGCAGAGCCACCTCGGCACGGTCGACGTGCTCCCCGCACTCCCGTCGGCGTGGCGGGACGGCCGGGTCGACGGCCTGCGGGCACGCGGTGACCTCACCGTCGGGATGACCTGGCGGGCCGGGAAGCCCACGGAGATCCGGCTCGCCGCAGGGCATTCCGGCGAGGTGAGCGTGCGCACCGCGATGGGGCCGGTGCGGGTGTACCGCGGCGGCACGCTCGTCGCCCACCGGGCCGCCGGCGACGTGATCACGTTCCCGGCGAGGGCCGGCGCGGACTACCGCATCGTCCCGGCGAGATGAGGGGACACCTGATGCGTGCGGTGCTGGTCGCCCTGGCCGTGCTCGTGCTCGCTGCGCAACCAGCGGCCGCGGACGACGCCCGGCTGTCCACAGTGGAGCTGACGGCCGCGGACACCGCGCTGCCGCTCGACGGCGTCACCTCCCTGCGGCTGCGGGCCACGCTCGGCAACGGCCGCCCGGCCGATCTTGATAGCGCTCACATCACGGTGACCAGCAGCATGCCGGGCATGGTGACGGCAGACCTGCGGGGCAGGAAGGGCACGGCGCGGGCCGGCACGCTCGGCCCGGGCACGACCACGCTCACCGCGACCGTCACGCTCGACGGCGTCACGGTCACCGACGAGCTGCCGGTCCGGGTGCTGCCGCGACCGGCCCGCCCCTACCGGCACGCCTACCACCAGACGCTGACCATGAAGATGTTCCTCGCGGACAACCAGGGCCGGGTCTCACTCACGTTCGAGCAGGCCCTGGACGTGATGCGCCGGGTCGACGACCTGACCCGCGGGATCCCGAAGATCTTCTACCTCGTCGGCTGGCAGTACGACGGGCACGACACCGGCTACCCGGCGTGGGACGTGGTCAACCCGAAGCTCAGGCGGGCCCAGGACGCGACCGCGCTGGACAGCCTGCGCTGGCTGATCGACGAGGCGCGGCGCTACCACACGACGGTCAGCTTCCACGTCAACATGCTCGACGCCAGCCCGGACTCGCCGCTCTGGCAGACGTACCTGGACCGCGATGTGATCGCTCGCAACGCCGACGGATCCCTGAAGTCCTACGTCTGGGGCTACCCGATCAGCTACACCCTCGAGTGGAACGCCGGGCTGACCCGGCGGCGCATCGACCAGCTCGTCGACATGGTCGACATGCGGCGGATCGGCACCGTGCACGTCGACGCCTTCCACCAGTACATCCCCGGCTACGGGACCGAGCCGATCAGCCCGTACCACGGGATCACCACCGACCAGGAGGTCGAGACACAGAAGAAGATCATCCGCTACTGGCGGGACCGCGGCGTGGACGTCACCTCCGAGTTCACCTACAGCTACCGCAAGGACCCGCTGCTCGGCCTGCAACCCATGGCCTGGCACTTCCGCGACGTGAACCAGCTGGTCATCCCGCCGGCGCTGCACGTCGGCGGCAAGGGCGGCGATCCCCGGTTCGGCACCACCATGCAGGGCGAGTCGATCATCCGGAAGGACCCGGTCGCGCTGCCCGGCTTCCTCGACGAGTTCGCCACCACCACGTTGCTGTGGCACCACCTGAACCGGCTCGGGCGGGTGAGCGACGACAACGGCGTCGTCACGTTCGCCGACGGCACCACGAGCGCGAACGTCGACGGCCGGCTCTCCGTCCGCCGCGGCGAGGTTGTGCTGCGCGACGGGAACGACCTGTTCGTGCCGGCGGGTTGGCAGCGGCACAAGGAGATCGTCGCGTACTCCGGCGCCGGCTACGCGTCTCGCACGTGGACGCTGCCGCCCGACTGGTGCGGCGTGCGGCAGGTCGACGTCCACCGGATCGGGCAGGACGGCCCGGAGTTCCTCTCCCGCCAACCGGTCGACGGGATGGTAACGCTCACACTGCCGGCGGGGACCGCCGTCAGCATCGTGCCGGCCGGCACCCACGTCGGCTGAGCAGAAGGAGTCCACAATGTACCGAAGAACGCGGGGCGCCCTGCTCGCCGTGCTCGGCGCCGTCTCGGTCGTGGTGGCCGGCCCGCAGGCCGCCGCCTCGTCCGCGGTGGAGAAGCCACCGCTCGCGCCGACGCCGCCGATGGGCTGGAACAGCTGGAACAAGTTCCACTGCGACATCGACGAGGAGCTGATCCGCGAGACCGCGGACGCGATGGTGTCGTCTGGCATGCGGGCCGCCGGCTATGAGTACGTGAACATCGACGACTGCTGGATGGCCCCGCAACGCGACGCCGAGGGCCGGCTGCAGGCCGACCCGGTCCGCTTTCCCAGCGGCATCAGGGCAGTCGCCGACTACGTGCACGCGCGTGGGCTGAAGCTCGGCATCTACTCGTCCGCGGGCACGAAGACCTGCCAGGGGCTGCCGGCGAGCCTCGACCACGAGACCACCGACGCCGCCAGCTTCGCCGCGTGGGGCGTCGACCTGCTCAAGTACGACAACTGCAACAACCAGGGCCGGCCCGCGGTCGAGCGGTACACGGCGATGGCCGACGCGCTCGCGGCCACCGGGCGGCCCATCGTCTACTCGATCTGCGAGTGGGGCCAGAACAAGCCGTGGGAGTGGGCGGCCGAGGTCGGCGGCCACTACTGGCGCACCACCGGCGACATCTCCGACCGGTGGGGCAGCATGGTGTCCATTCTGGACCAGCAGGTCGGGCTCGAGGCGTACTCGGGCCCGAACGCGTGGAACGACCCCGACATGCTGGAGGTCGGCAACGGTGGCATGACCACCGAGGAGTACCGGGCGCACCTGAGCCTGTGGAGCATCCTCAACGCGCCCCTCATCGCCGGCAACGACCTCAGGTCGATGGACGCCACGACCCGCGCGCTGCTCACCGACCGCGATGTGCTCGCGGTCAACCAGGACTGGGCCGGCGTCCAGGGCCACAAGATCGCCGACAGCGGCGACCTGGAGGTGTGGGCGAAGCCGATGTCGACGGGCGGGGCCGCGGTGGTGCTGTTCAACCGGGGTGTCGCCGGCGCGCAGGTCGCGACGACGGCCGCCGCGCTCGGGCTGCCGCGGGCGCGTTCCTACGCCGTCCGCGACCTGTGGGCGGACACCACGGTCGTCACCCGCGCACAGGTGCGGGCCTCCGTGCCACCGCACGGTGCGCGGATGTTCGTGGTGCGGCCCGGCCGGCACGGGGATCCCGCCGTGGCCACGGATGTGGTCGACGACACCGGCCACTACGCCGAGGCCCGGTGAGTCGTTCACGGCCAGCGTGCGCGTCGCCAACGACGGGCTGCGGCCGGTGACGGACGTCCGGGTCGCGCTCGCCGCGCCGGACGGCTGGACTGTGCGCGCTCACCACCACCCCCGGGTGCGGGTGATCCGGCCCGGCCGGACGGCGACCGTCGAGTTCACGATCACCGCGCCCACCACGGCACCGAACGGCACGCACGCGCTCACCGCCGACGTCCGCTACCGGGGTGGCCGGCTGCCCGGCTACGGCGCCGTGTCGATCGCGACCAGACCCGTCGGCACGCCGTGGCTCTCCGACCTCGCGCCGGTGAGCGCGCAGGTCGGCTGGGGCTCCCTCGGCGTCGACCGGAGCGTGGACGGCCACCCGTTGACGATCGCCGGGACCACCTACGCCAAGGGCATCGCGCCGCACGCGGCGTCCGAGGTGAAGTACTACCTGGGCACGCACTGCTCGCGGTTCACCGCCGGCGCGGGCATCGACGACGAGACCAGGAACCGCGGCTCGGTCACGTTCACGGTCATCGGCGACGGGACGGTGCTGGCCGACACCGGCGTGGTGGTCGGCGGCCAGGCGGCGGTGCCCGTGGACGTGGACGTCACCGGCGTCACCGAACTGGTGCTGGTCACCGGCGTCGGCCCGGACAACAACAACTACGACCACTCGGAGTGGGTGGACCCGAAGTTCACGTGTGAGGACGCATGATGAAAAGCGTTGTGGCGGTGGCTTTGCTGGCCGGGGTGCTGACCGCGCCACCGGCGTCGGCCGACGGTCGCGAGTGGACCGTCGGCCGGCACGGCGGCCCGGCCGCGCACGTGCGGCTGACGGACGGCGCGGTCACGGTGTCGGTCACCCGCGGCCGGGAGACCGTGCTCGAGCCGAGCCCGGTCGGCATCCGCACCGAGCAGGCGGACCTGACCACGGGACTGCGGTACACGGGCCGCAGGGACCGGTGGGTGCGCGAGCACTACACCACCACCGTCGGCAAACAACGCCGCCGCGACGTCGCGATGACCGAGACGAGGTTGGCGTTCACCGGCGCCGGTGGCGCACGCATGACCCTCGTCGTGCGTGCGGCGGCGGACGGCGTCGCCTACCGGTACGAGCTGCCGGCGGACTACGGCGCGGTGCTCGGTGAGGCCTCCGCGTTCGACGTGCCCGACGGCGCGCCCGCCTGGCTCGGCAGGTACCGCCGGGACAACGAGAACCCGTACCTCCAGTACACGTCCGAGACCGCGCCGGCGGGGGAGTACCTGACACCGGCGCTGTTCCAGGTGGGCGACACCTACCTCTCCGTCGCGGAGTCCGATGTGGACGGCCGGTACTCCGGCGGCCGGCTGGTGCACGAGAACGGCGTCTACCGCGTCGGCCTGTGGGACGCCGCCGTCGCCGTCGATGGTCCATTGAGGACTCCGTGGCGTGTGCTGATGGTCGGCGACCTCGCCACCGTCACCGAGTCCACGCTCGTCGACGACCTCGCGCCGCCGTCCCGGGTGCGGGACCGGTCGTGGATCGAGCCGGGCCAGGTGCTGTGGACGTGGCTCGCCGGCGGCCGGCCCGCCGGGCAGAGCCTGGAGCTCCAGAAGGGCTACGTGGACTACGCCACGCAGCGCGGGTGGCCGTACGTCGCGGTCGACGCCGGCTGGTACTTCGATCCGCAGCAGTGGGACGTGACCGACCCCGACTGGCCGACCAACAGCTGGATGCCCCAACTGGTCCAGTACGCCGCCGAGCGGAACGTGCGCATCATCGTCTGGATCCACTTCCGCGACCTCGACACCCCGGAGGAGCGGGACCTGTGGCTGCCCACGCTGCACCGCTGGGGCGTGGCGGGCGTGAAGATCGACTTCATGGACTCCGAGGCGCAGGAACGGTTTCGCTGGTACGACGAGATCCTGCCGGCCACCGCGGCCAACCGCCTGCTGGTGAACTTCCACGGGTCGACGATCCCGAAGGGCATCCACCGGACGTGGCCGCACGTGATGACCATGGAGGGCGTGCACGGCGCGGAGAAGCGGGAGCTGCCCATCACCCACGTCACGACGTTGCCGTTCACCCGCAACGTGATCGGCTCGATGGACTACACGCCGGAGGCGTTCCACCGCGCGCACCCGACCTCGGACGGCTACGAGCTGGGCCTGTCGGTGCTCTTCGAGTCGGGCCTGCAGAACCTGGCCGGGACGCCGGAGTCCTACGACCAGCGCCCGGAGGCAAGGGCGTTCCTGGAACAGGTCCCGGCCACGTGGGACGAAACCCGCCTGCTGGCCGGGAAACCGGCGGAGAGCGTGGTGATGGCACGCCGCCACGGCGACCGCTGGTTCCTCGGCGGAGGTGTCGCCGGCGAGGCCAGGACCCTGGCCGTGCCCCTGCACTTCCTCCAGGGCCGCTGGCTCCTGGAGATCGTGCACGACGGCCCGGCCGGCCTCGTCCGCGAGACCCAGGTCGTCAGGGGCGGCACGGTCGATGTGAACGTGCCCGCGAACGGCGGCTTCGCGGCCGTGGCCTGCCGGGCCACGGCCCACACCACGACGTGTTATCGCTAACTCACGGGGTCGGCACGAGCGCGTAGCCGGTGTAGGTCCGGCCCGCGACGCCACTGGCGTCGGGCAGGCCGATGATCCGCACCGGCTGCGGCGTCACCTGGTTCGGGTCCTCCCCGAGCGAGCCGAAACCGTTGTAGCCCCACGCCCACACGTCGCCGTTGGTCAGCAACGCGTAGCCGCCGGAGTCGAAGCTGGCGACCTGCGTGACGTTCGTGAGGTTCACCTGCACCGGCACGCGGGACTCGCACGGGTACGTGGTGCACGGAACACCGTTCCCCAACTCGCCGGAGTAGTTCGCGCCCCACGACCACGCGGTGCCGTCACCGCGCACCGCGTACCCGTTCTCGGCGCCGCCCGCGATCGCGGTCACCCCGGTGAGCGTTGACACCCGCACCGGCACGCGCGACAGGCAGGTCGAGGTGCACGCCTGACCGTTGCCCAGCTGCCCGGACCCGTTGTAGCCCCAGGACCAGACCGTGCCGTCGGCGCGCCGCGCATAGGCGGTGTTGCCGCCGCTCGCCACCGCGGTGACCGTGGCCAGCCCGGCCACCTGGACCGGCGTCGCCGCGAACTCGACCTCGGAGCCGTTGCCCAGCTGGCCGTTCCCGTTGTACCCCCACGCGAAGACCGTGCCGTTCGAGCGCACGGCGTAGGCGGTGTAGCCGGCGGCCGCGATCGCGACCACGCCGGTCATCCCGGACACCGGGACCGGCACGGTGGAGTTCGCCGTGCCGCCGTTGCCGAGCAGGCCGTACGAGCCGAGGCCCCACGACCAGACGGTTCCGTCGTTGCGCAGCGCGAACGCGGTCTCGTTGGCGGCCGCGATCGCGGTCACCCCCGTCAACCCGACCACGGGTGCCGGCACCGCCGACCCGCCGCCGGCCGTGTAGTTCGTGGCCCAGCCGTTGCCGAGCTGCCCGGCGACGTTCGACCCCCAGGACCACACGGTTCCGTTGGCACGCAACGCATAGCCGTTCGACGAACCGCCGCCGACGACCGCGCGCACGCCGGCGAGCCCGGCCACCCGGGTGGGGGACGGCGAGCTCGGCACGGCCTCCGCGGTGCCGAGTTTCGCGGCTTCGTTGTCACCCCAGGCGTACACGCACTCGGACGTGCACACCGGGTCGAGTGCGGCGAACACGCCGGCGAGGTCGGCGATCAGGTGCACGCTGCCCTGGTGGTTGAACAGCTGCACGCCGAGGGACCGGCTGATCTCGACCACCGCGGCGTTCGAGGTGGTCTGGCCGGCGGACAGGTTGAGGCTCGAGCCGTTGGGCGGGTAGCTCTGGTCCGCCGACCACGCCGTGACGAACGTCGGGGCGGTGGCGTCCACGCCGGTGAGGTTGAGCACCACGCCGGTCGCGGTCGCCGGCAGCCCCCGGGAGGACAGGTCCAGCGCGATGATCTGCCGTGGCCCGAGCGGTCCGGCCGGGGCGCCGGTGCCGTCCCGGGTGTCGAGCACCCGCGTCGGCGCGAACGGCAGGAACATGGCGCCGTAGTCGGGGGTGTAGAAGCCGGTGAGGTCGGCGATGAGGTCGGCCGTGCCGGCGTTGTTGTGCAGGTTCACCTTCCGGTCCGCGCCCACGGCGACCGTGACCAGGTTGGGCCTGGTGTCGCCCGGGGGAACGTTCACATTCGAGGCGGTGGGCCGGTTCGCGCCCGCCGGCCACGCGGTGATGAACGTGTCGGCGGTGGTGTTGGTGACGGTGAGGTTGAACGTCACCGCGGTCGCCGACGCGGGGATCCGGTTGACGAGGTCGAGCACCCGGGTCGCGCCGGGCCCGACCGGGCCGCCGGCCTCGCGGGTGTCGAGTGCGCGGTTGGGTGGCAGCGAGGTGAACTTCGCGCCCGCGCCCGGCGCGTAGTAGCCGGCGAGGTCGGCGACCAGGTGGATGGCGCCGACGTGGTTGTAGAGGTTGACCGAGCGGTTCGTGCCGAGCGTGACGGTGACCTGGTTGGCGCGGATGTCGCCGGCGGCCATGTTCAGCGTCGAGGTCGTCGGGCGGGTCGTCCCGGCGGGGAAGACGGTCACGAAGGTCGGCGCGGTGGGCGTCACGCCGGTCACGTTGAGCACGACGGCCGTCGCCGTGGCCGGGACCTGGGCCGACAGGTTCACCCCGACGGTGCCGGCGCCGCCCACCGGTCCGGTGCCGTCACGCGTGTCCAGCACGCGGACCGGGGCGAGCGAGGTGAAGGTCGACGGCACCGGGTCGGCGGCCGCCGCGGCCCGTGTCGTCGCCTGGGCCTGTGGGCCGGCGAGGAGCAGCCCGGCTGCGATGATCGTTGTCAGCGCACCGCACAACGTTCGACGCATCTCAACCTCCCAGGTTCGGCACGACGGCGTAACCGGCCACCCACCCGCCGGCGATGGCACTGGGCGCGGACACCCCGACGACCGGCACGGGCGTGGTCGCCACCCAGCCCGCGTTCTCGTTGCCGAGCGCCTTGTTCCCGTTCGGGCCCCACGCCCACAGGCTCCCGTCGCCGCGCAACGCGTAGCCGCCGAAGTCGAAGCTCGCCAGCTGGCGCACGTCCGTGAGCCCGGAGACCTGCACGGGCACCCGGGACTCGCACACCTCGACGGCCGAGTTGCAGTTCGTGCCGTTGCCGAGTGCCGCGGAGTCCGCCGTGCCCCAGGACCAGGCCGTGCCGTCGGCCCGGACCGCGTAGCCGTTGTCCTCACCGCCGGCGATGCCGGTCACGCCGGTGAGCGCTGACACCCGCACCGGCACCCGCGACAGGCACTCGTCCTGGCCGCATGGCTGGCCGTCGCCGAGCGTGCCCGCCTTGTTGGAGCCCCAGGACCACACGCTGCCGTCGCCGCGCAGCGCGTAGCCGTTGTGACCGCCGGCCGCGATCGCGGTGACACCGGTGAGACCGGAGACCTGGACGGGTACCGCCGAGTACTCGGCGGTCGAGCCGTTGCCGAGGGCGCCGGAGAGGTTGTTGCCCCAGCCCCAGACCGTGCCGTCGGCCCGCAGCGCGTAGGCGACGTTGAGCCGGGCGCTGATAGCGATCACATTGGTCAGCCCGCTGACCTGACCGGGAGTGCTCCCGTCACCTGCGGTGTCGTAGCCCAGCTGGCCGAACATGTTGGAGCCCCACGACCACACCGTGCCGTCACTGCGCAACGCGTACGCGGCCCGGTCGCCCGCGGCGATCGCGGTGACCCCGCTCAGTCCGTGCACGGGAACCGGCACCGCGGACCCGCCGCTCGGGAAGACACTCGTCCAGCCGTTGCCGAGCTGGCCGAAACCGTTGTCGCCCCAGGCCACGACGGTGCCGTTCGCCCGCAGCGCGTAGGCGTTCGTCCAGTTGCCCGCGACCGCGCGTGCGCCGGACAGTGTGACCACCGGCTTCGGCGTCGAGGTCATGGCCACCGTCTCGCCGGTACCCAGCTTCCGGCTGGAGTTGTCGCCCCAGGCGAGGACGCAGTCGGCCGTGCAGGACGGGCCGACCACGGTGAAGACGCCGGCCAGGTCGGCGACGATGTGCACGCTCCCATTGTGGTTGTACAACTCGATCGACGGAAGGCGGCCGAACGAGACCATGGCGGCGTTGGGCACGGTCTGGGCGGCCGCGACGTTGAGCGTGGACGCCTCCGGGCGCGACTCGTAGGCGGGCCAGGCGGTCACGTAGGTGCCGGCCGTCGCGTCGGTCGCCGTGAGGTTGAGCATCACGCCGGTCACGGCCGTCGGCAGGCCGGAGGCGAGATCCAGCTGGATGGTCCTGCCGGCGCCGAGCGGACTGGCCGGGGCGCCGACCCCCGTTCTGGTGTCCAGGACGCGGCGCGGGGACAGCGGCAGGAAGTGGGCACCGTAGTCGGGGGTGTAGAAGCCGGTGAGATCGACGAGCACGTCGGTCGAGCCGGCGTTGTTGTAGAGGCTGACCCTCCGGTCCGCGCCCACCGCGACGGTCACCAGGTTGGGTCTCGTGTCGCCGCTGGGCACGTTCACATTCGAGGCGGTGGGCCGGTTTCCACCCGTCGGCCACGCGGTCACGAACGTGGCCGCGGTCGGGTTCGTGGCGGTGAGGTTGAACGTCACGGCGGTGGCGGAGGCGGGGACCCTGCCGGTGAGGTCGACGACCCGGGACGCCCCGGGGCCGAGTGGCGTGGCGTCCCACCGTGTGTCCAGCACGCGGTTCGCCGGCAGGGCGGTGAACTTCGCGCCGGCGCCGGTGCCGTAGTAGCCGGCGAGGTCGGCGACGAGGTGCGTGGTGCCGGCGAAGTTGTAGAGGCTGATCGCGCGGCCGGTGCCGAGGACCACCGTGACCTGGTTGGCGCGGATGTCGCCGGGCGCCAGGTTCAGGTTCGAGGCGGTGGGGCGGGTGGTGCCGGCCGGGAAGACCGTCACGTAGGTCGCCGCCGTCGGCGTCACGCCGGTCACGTTGAGCACGACGGCCGTGGCGTTCGCGGGCACGCGTGCGGAGAGGTCGAGGGTGACGACCCCGCCGGGGCCGACCGGGCCGCCGCTTGTTCGCGTGTCCAGGACGCGGACGGGGGAGAGTGAGGTGTAGGTCGACGCGGCCGGGTCCGCGGCGGCCGTTCGCTGTTCTGTTGGCGGCTCCGCCTGTGCCGGCAGGCCCGTGAGGAGCAGGCCCGCGGCGAGGACGGCGGTCAGGATTCGCATGTCAGGCTCCCGGGTTCGGAACGATCGCGTAGCCGGCCGCCCAGCCACCGCCGACGGCGCTGACCGCGCCGAGACCGGTCACCGGCACGGGTACCGCCGAGTGCTCGGCGACCCCGGCGTTGCCGAGCGCGTGGTAGGTGTTGGATCCCCAGGACAGGAGGGATCCGTTGGCGCGCAACGCATAGCCGCCGTAGTCGAACGCGGCGACGGCCGTCGCGTCCGCGATGCCCGGCACCTGCACCGGCACCCGCGACTCGCAGTCCCCGGCGGTCGGGTCGCAGTCGACGCCGTTGCCGAGCGCCCCCTGGAAGTTCCCGCCCCACGCCCACACGGTGCCGTCGTTCCGTACCGCGTAACCGTTGTTGATGTTGCCGGCGATGTTCGTCACCCCTGTTAGCGCTGACACCCGCACCGGCACCCGCGACGCGCAGATGTTCTGGTCCGACGGGCACGGCTGGCCGTCGCCGAGCTGTCCCGCGCCGTTGTCGCCCCACGCCCAGACCGTGCCGTCGCCGCGCAGCGCGAGGGCGCCGTTGTCGCGGCCCGCGATCGCGGTGACGCCGGTGAGGCCGGAAACCTGGACCGGGACAGGGGAGTACTCGTCGGGTGAGCCGTTGCCGAGCGCGCCGGTGCCGTTCTGGCCCCAGGCCCAGACCGTGCCGTCGCCCCGCAGCGCGTACCCGGTGCCCCAGCCGCTGGCGATGGCGACCACGTTCGTCAGGGCGGACACCTGGCGCGGCTCGCTGACGTCGTCGAGGCCGCCGGTGCCGAGCCGGCCGGTCCAGCCGGAACCCCATGCCCAGACGGTGCCGTCGCCGCGCAGTGCGTAGGCGCCGTAGCTGCTGCCGGCGACCGCGGTGACGCCGGTCAGGCCGACGACGGGAACCGGGACCGCCGAACCGCCGCCGAGGCCGCCGGACCAGGTGCCCGTCCAGCCGTTGCCCAGCTGCCCGCTCTCGTTGTCGCCCCAGGCCCAGACGGTGCCGTCGGCGCGCAGGGCGTAGCCGTTCGACCAGCCGCCGCCGTCGACCGCCCGCACGTTCGCCAGGCCGGCCACCTGGGCCGGCGTCGGCGACGAGAAGACGGCCTGGGCGGTGCCGAGTGCCCGGGTCGAGTTGTCGCCCCACGCGTAGAGGCAGTCGACCGTGCACGGCGCCTGGCCCGCCACCGCGAACACGCCCGCCAGGTCGGCGACGAGGTGAACGTTCCCATTGTGGTTGTACAGCTGGAGGCCGAGCATCGGGCCGAACGCGACCACGGCGGCGTTGGCGGCGGTCTGGCCGGCGGCCAGGTTGAGCGTGGAGGTGTCCGGCTGGCCGTACTCGGCCGCCCACGCGGTGACGTAGGTCCCGGCCGTCGCGTCCACGCCGGTGACGTTGAGGACCGCGCCGGTGGTGGTCAGCGGCAGCCCGCTCGGGAGCCCCACGTCGATCTTCCCGGCGGTGCCGACCGGGCCGTCGGTTCCGTTCCTGGTGTCCAGGACGCGGGTCGGGGACATCGGGAGGAAGGCGGCACCGTAGTCGGGGGTGTAGAAGCCGGTCAGGTCGACCACCGCGTCGACGTTGCCGGCGTTGTTGTAGAGGCTGACCTTGCGGTCCGCGCCGAGGGCGACGGTGACGAGGTTCGGCCTGGTGTCGCCGATGGGCACGTTCACATTCGAGGCGGTGGGCCGGGTGGTGCCGGTCGGCCAGGCGGTGACGAACGTCGACGCGGTCGGGTTGGTGGCGGTGAGGTTGAACGTCACCGCGGTCGCCGACCGCGGGACGCGGTTCGTGAGGTCGAGGACCCGCGACCCGCCGGGGCCCAGCGGGCTGCTGTCCCGGGTGTCGACGAACCGGTTGGGGGGCAGGGCGGTGAACCGCGCGCCGGCGCCCGTGGCGTAGTGGCCCGCGAGGTCGGCGACGATGTGCGCGTTCCCGGCGTGGTTGTACAGCGTGATCTTCCGGTCCGCGCTGAGCGCGACCGTGACCTGGTTGGCCCTGATGTCGCCGGCCGGCAGGTTGAGGCTCGAGGCCGTCGGGCGGCTGGTCCCGCCGGGGTAGACCGTGATGAACGTGGCGGCCGTCGGCGTCACGCCGGTGACGTTGAGGACCACGGCCGTCGCGGTGGCCGGGACCTGGGCGGCGAGGTCGAGTGTGAGCGTGCCGCCTGGGCCGACCGGGCTGGTCGTGCCGCCCGTCCCGGTGCCGGTCCTGGTGTCGAGCACCCGGACCGGCGAACGGGATGTGAACGTTGACACCGGCGGGTCGGCCGCCACCGCCGTGGGTGCTGCCGGGACGAGGAACACGCCTCCGGCGAGCAGTGCGGTCAGGGCAGCGCTGAGCGCTCGGCGCATGAGAATGTGACCCCCCGGTTTCGCATGGCCCCCGACCCGGGACGGACGGTAGCGAACCGTCGCTAGTGGAGCTACCGCCTTTCGGCCCAGTGGTCTAACGGGTCAGGAGCTCACGGAGGTGCTTGATCACCTCCGCCGGTCCCTGCTCCGCCATGAAGTGTCCGGACGAGACCGTGACGTGGGTGAGGCCCGGCGCCCAGGCCCGCCACAGCGCGGTGGCGTCGTAGCCGAGGTAGGCGCCCCAGTCCTGCTGCAGCACGGTGACCGGCATGGACAGCCGAGTGCCGGCGTCCCGGTCCCGCCGGTCGTGCTCGACGTCGACGGTGGCGGAGGCGCGGTAGTCGGCGACGATCGAGGTGACCGCGTTCCGGGACGCGGCCAGGTAGGCGGCGCGGACGTCCGGTGGGAAGGCCTCCGTGGCCCACGCGTCGAGGAAGTGACCGAAGAACGCGTCCGGCGCGGCGCCGATCATGGTCTCGGGGAGACCGGGTGGCTGGGCCATGAGGTAGAGGTGGAAGCCGACGGCGGCGGTGGCGCCGTGCAGCACGTCCCACATGTCCAGCGTCGGCAGCACGTCGAGGCACGCGAGGTGGGTGATCGCCGCCGGGTGGTCGAGACCGGCGCGGAAGGCGACGAGCGCGCCGCGGTCGTGCCCGGCGAGTGCGAACCGTTCGTGCCCGAGCGCGCGGGCGACGGCCACGACGTCGGCGGCCATGGTGCGCTTGGCGTAGGTGTCGCCGGTGTCCGCCGGCTTGTCGCTGTCGCCGTAGCCGCGCAGGTCCGGGCAGATGACGGTGTGATCGCTCACAAGGTCGGCCGCGACGTGCCGCCACATGAGGTGGGTCTGCGGGAAGCCGTGCAGGAGCACGACAGGGGTGCCGGTGCCGCCGACGGCGACGTTGAGCCTGGTCCCGTCGGGGGTGGCGACCCGGTCGTAGGTGAAACCTGGAATCTGCATGATGTGAGCGTTCAACCCGGCGGTCAGCGGTCGGTCAGCGGCGACTGAGCGCGTTACAGTGCTCGCGGTGATCACGTTTCGGGTGCTCGGCCCGCTGGTGGCCGAGGACGAGCGGGGTCCGGTCGACCTGAAGGGGCCGCGACACCGCGCGGTGCTGGCGCGGCTGCTGATCGCGCGGGGGCGGGTCGTCCCGGTGGGGCAGCTCGTGGCCGACCTGTGGACCGAGCCGCCGGACGGGGCGGTCGGCGCGGTCCAGACGTTCGTGTCCGCGCTGCGGAAGGCACTGGAACCCGACCGCCCGCCCCGAACACCGGCCCGGGTGCTGGTGACCGCGGGTCCCGGCTACGCCCTGCGTGCGGATGCGGTCGACGCGTGGGACTTCGAGGCAGCGCTCACCTCGACGGGTTCGCCGCCCGCGATACTCGCCGAGATCGAAGGGGCGCTGGCACTGTGGCGCGGCCCGGCCTACGCCGAGTTCGCCGACGAGCCATGGGCCCGCGGGGAGATCGCCCGCCTGGACGAGCTGCGGCTGCTGGCGGGGGAGCGCCACGCGGCCGCACTGCTGGACCTGAACCGCGCGGCGCAGGCGGTCCCGGACCTGGAAGCCCACGTGAAGGCCCACCCGTGGCGCGAGGACGCGTGGCGGCTGCTCGCACTGGCCCGCTACCGAGCCGGCCGCCAGGGCGACGCGCTGGACACCCTGCGCCGCGCCCGGTCCGTGCTGGCGGAGGAGCTGGGCGTCGACCCGGGCCCGGACCTGCGCCGCCTGGAGGCGGACATCCTGGCGCAGGCACCCGGCCTCAGCCGTGCCCCGGAGCTGCTCAGCACACAGGACCGACCCGCCACGCCTTCGTCGGGCATTCCGCCCGATTCCGCCGGCTCGTCGGGCCAACGTGTGCCATCCACGTCTTCCCACCCGCCATTCTCGCCCGCGGGAACCGCTGCCGAGCTGGTCGGCCGGGCCGATGAGATCGCTCAACTGGCCACCGCGGCCGAGATCACCACCCGGCGCGGGAAGGTCGGGTTCGTCCTCGTCGCCGGGGAGGCCGGGGCCGGGAAGACCGCTCTGGCCGAGGCGGGGGTGGCCCGCCTCGCCGGTCAGGGCTGGACGACCGCGTGGGGTGGCAACCCCGACGACGGGCTGCCCGCCGCCTGGCCGTGGACGCGGATCCTCGACGCCCTTCCCGGGCCCGCGCCCCGCCCCGAATCGGGCGGCGACCCGGTTGCGGACCGCTTCCACTGGCACCGGGATGTGCACGCTCACCTCGCCCGGCACGCTCCACTGCTCCTCGTGCTCGACGACCTCCACCGGGCCGGCGAGGAGACCCTCGCGCTGCTCGCGTCCCTCGTCGGCGAGCCGGGCGCCATCCTCGTCGTGGGGACGTACCGCACGACCGACGTCCCCGGCCGGCTCACCGCCTTCCTCGGCCGGGTCGCGCGTGCCGAGCCGACGCGGATCTACCTCGGCGGTCTGCCGGCCGACGCCACCGCCCAGCTTGTGAGCGCTATCACCGGCCAGGAGCTCGACCCGCCCACGGCGCGGCTGATCCACCGGCGCAGCGGCGGCAACCCGTTCTTCGCGCGTGAGCTGGCCCGGGTGCTCGCCGCCGGCGGCGACCTGTCCTCGGTGCCGGCCGGGGTGCGTGACGTCGTGCGATACCGCGTGGCCACGCTCCCCGAGCACGTCCAGTCGGTGCTCCGGCACGCGGCCGTGCTCGGCCCGGACGTCGACCTGGCCCTGCTGCCCGGCGACGGCGTGCTCGACGCGCTCGAGGCAGCCACCGCGCGGGGCTTCCTCGTCGAGGTGGGACCGGGGCGGTTCCGGTTCGCGCACGCGCTCGTCCGGGACACGCTCTACCAGGACCTGTCCCGGTCCCGCCGGGCGCGGTGGCACGTGGAGATCGCCGAGGTGCTGGCACGGTCGCGGCCGGACGACGTCGAGGCGCTCGCCCACCACTTCCTGCACGCCGAGGACCCGGCGACGTCCGCCACGGGGGCCCGTTACGCGCGGGAAGCCGCCGAGCAGGCCGAACGCCGCTTCGCCCCGCACCAGGCCGCCCGGCTGTGGCGCGCGGCCCTCGACCACGCGGGTGCCGATCCCCGGGAGCGGCTGACGCTGGTCATGGGGCTTGTGCGCGCTCTCGCGGTGACCGGCGCCCTCGCCGAGGCCCGCCGCCACCGCGCCGAGGCGCTCGACCTGGCCGAGACCGTCGCCGATCCCGCGTTGACCGCCAGGGTGATCGCCGCGTTCGACGTGCCGGCGAGCTGGACCGAGTCCGACGACCCGGTCCTGGCCCGGCGGATCGCCGACGTCACCGAGCGCACGCTCACATCGCTGCCGCGGTCCGAGTCCGCGCTGCGCAGCCGGCTGCTGTCGACGATCGCGCTGGAGCTCCGCAACGCGGGTGGTGCACGCGCGCGAGCGGCGGCCGCCGAGGCGGAGGCGATCGCCCGCGACCTCGACGATCCCGCGGTGTTGGCGTTCGCACTGAACGCGCGGTTCATGCAGTCGTTCACCCGCGCCGGCGGCGCCCGGCGGCGACTCGGCATCGGCACGGAGCTCGTCGAACTGGCCGGCCGGCACGCCCTCGTGACGTTCGAGGTCCTGGGCCACCTGATCCTCGTCCAGGCCAACTCGGCACTCGCCGACTTCGCCGCCGCCGACCGGCACGCCGCCGCGGCCGAGCGGCTCGGGGAAGACTACGAGATCCCGCTTGTGAGCGTGCTCATCGCCTGGTACCGGGCACTGCGGGCGACGGTGGCCGGCGAGCCGGCCGAGGACGCCTACCGCGCGGCCGCGGCAACGCTCGGGGTCAGCGGAATGCCGGGCATGTCCGAGGGCATTCTCGGGCTGGCGCTGTTGTGTGACCGTGTCCGGCGCGGCCTGCCGGCGCGGCCGGAGGACTTCGGCCCGTACGAGCCGTGGTGCCGGCCGCTGGTGCTGCTCGCCGAGGGGGACGTGGCAGGCGCGCGGAATGTGAACGTGCCACCCGCGCCCCGCGACCTGCTGTTCGAGGCACGCACGTGCCTCCACGCGCTGACCGCGATCGGCGTCGGCGACCGCGAGACGATGGCGCGCCTGTACGCGGAACTCGAACCGGCCGAGGACGAGCTGGCCGGCGCCGGCAGCGGCATGCTCACACTGCGCCCCGTGGCGTACTACCTGGGCGAACTGGCCACCGCCCTCGGCCGCGACGCCGAAGCGCACTTCCGGAAGGCGGCCGACCTCACCGGAACTCGTCGACCACCTCGGTGACCTCGACCTCCCGGTTGGGCACCGTGGTCGGCGACTCGAGGTGGACGGCACCGGTGGGGAGGATGCCGGCGCCGCCGTACCGGGCCATCACCCGCCACTGCGCGCCGACGTCCTCGCCGGCGTGCTCGCTCGGGAGGCTCGACCAGAAGTCGAACCCACCGCTGTCGACGAGGGCCTGCCGGTCGAACAGCACGCAGCCACCGATCCAGGCGATCTTGTAGGCCCGCCACTCACCCGGCCGCAGCCCCAGCGCGCGCTCGAGGTGGTGGGGGTTGGCGGCCGCGTTGAGCGACGCCCGCCACCAGCCGGGGTGGTCGCGGCTCATCGTCTCCGGGACCACGGGCCCGTCCCACTCCTCGTAGTACGCGAGCTGGTCCGGCCGCAGATCGTCCACATAGGACAACCCATGTGGTGCGGCGCCGACGAACCCGCACCCGAGGGCGCCGATCGCCTCCCGCAGCCTGCTCACCGCGCCGGGCTCCAACCACACGTCGTCGTCGAGGAACAGCACGTAGGGCGCGGTGGCCAGGTCGAGCAGGTACTGCCGGTGCTCGGCGAGCCCCCGGCGGGGAAGGTGGCGGGTGAAGGTGACCTCCTGACCGCGTACCCGCATAACCCGCGCCATCGACTCGGCCGGCGGGCTGGCGTAGGAAGGAGGACCGTCGGACTGGTCACTCACGACGAGGCGAAACCGCTGGTAGACCTGCGCGGCGAGCCCGGCCAACGTGGTGGCGAGCTCGACGGGCCGGTTGCGCGTGGGCACCAGGATGTCGATGTCCGCGGTCATGGACTCCCGGATGCCCAGGACACGTTCGGTTATGCCGGCCACGTACGTGTTCAGTGGAACCACTGATGTCTCGGTCCGGCACGCCGACCAGAGTGACGGCGTGCCGACAACCCCAGCAGAGCGTGACGGATGGCGAACAGCGTGCCTATCCTCGTGTCGAACGAGGAGCGAGTGAGCTGTGTCAGCAATCGGTCTGGTCGGAAGAGACGCCGAACTGAACCTGCTCGACGACCTCGTGACCGAGGTGGTCGCCGGAACCGGTCACGCCATCCTCATCGAGGGCGAACCAGGCATCGGCAAGTCGTCCCTGGCCCACGCCACGGCAACCCTCGCCGAACAGCGCGGCTGCCGCACCTACTGGGCAGCGGCCGACGAACTGGGACAGGCGCTGCCGTTGCGCCCGGTCCTGGACGCCTTCCAGTCCCTCGACTCCGCCGGAGAGGCACGGCTGGAGATGGTCCGGCGCCTGCTGCGTGGCGAGTTCGGCAACACCCTGGAACCCGTGGCGGCAGCGTCCGAGCAACTGTTCGCCCTGGTCACCGAGTTGTGCGGCAGGGCAGCAACCCTCCTGGTCGTCGACGACCTTCAGTGGGCCGACAACGCGACGATCAGCCTGTGGGAACGGCTCGCCCAGTTGATCAACCGCCGGCCCTTGCTGCTCGTCGGCCTCACGCGTCCCATACCGCACCGAGCCGAACTTGCCTTGATCCAGCGTGCGGCTGGCCGCGTCCTGACGCTCGAAAGGCTGCCGGACCACGCCGTGACGAGCCTCGTCACCGAGCTTTCGCATGGCCGCCCGGGAACGGGGCTCCTACAGGTAGCCGCCGACGCGGCCGGCAACCCGCTGTACCTGACCGAACTCGTGGCAGCATTGCTCCGCGCTGACCGCCTTGAGACCAACGATGCCGGCGAGGTCGAGGTGACCACCGGTCCCGTCCCGAAGTCCCTCCTCGCCGCGATCGCCGACCGTCTCGACTTCCTGCGGAGCGAGGTCCGCGAGATGCTGCAGGCAGCCGCCCTGCTCGGCATCGAGTTCCTGGTCGCCGATCTCGCGGTCGTCCGGAACTGCCGAGTGGCGGACCTCGTCCGTGCCATCACGCAAGCGCGAATGGCAGGCGTGTTGGAGGAAGTCGACGAGCGGCTGAGGTTTCGGCATCCGCTGATCCGAGCGGCTCTCTACGACGAGATCGCGCCGCCGGTACGAGCGGCCTGGCATGGAGATGCGGCGAAGGCCCTGGCGAACGCCGGAGTGCCGGTCCACCGGGTGGCGAAACAACTCCTGCAGGCATTCACCTCGCCCGATGCCAACCCTCTCGACGTGTCACTGTTGGAGTGGCTGACGAAGGCCGCGTCGACGCTCGTCGCGCAGACGCCGCGCACTGCCATCGATCTGCTGCGAGAGGCGTGTCGGCACTCGCCGATCACCACACAGCAAGGCGCGTGGCTCACCGCGCGACTGGCCGAGGCGTTGTACCGCTCCGGGAAGTGCGGCGAGGCAGAGCGAATCGCCAGACAGGCCATGGTGGTGACGTCGGACACCGACCTTCTCGTCGACCTGCACTGGACCGTGGCGCAATGCCGTGGCCACGAGGGGCGAACGGACGAATCCCTGGAGTCGCTGAACCAGGCGATCGCCTTGCCCGACGTTTCACTTCAGCAGCACGCGCGGCTGCTCGTGGCCGCTGCGCGTGCGCATCGGAACCTCGGTCAGGTCACAGTGGCGGGTGACATGGCGACCAAGGCTTTGGCCATTGCCGAGGACGTCGGTGACACCTGGGCAGTCGGCTGGTCGCTTCATGTGTTGATCGTGGTTGCGATGATGCGTGGGGAGGTCGCGAGCGCGTTACCCCTGTTCGAGCGGGCGCTGGATGTAGCCGGGGGTAATTCAGCTCTCAGTGACCTCGGCTTGTTGTTGCAGATAAACAAGTCTGTCGCCCTGGGCGAGCTCGACCGTCTGGACGAGGCGATGGGTGCGGCGAGGAGCGTACGGCAACAGGCTGATCGTACTGGGAGTATGGTGCGATTGGGACAGGCTCGCAGCGCGTTGGGTGACCTGCTGTTCGAGGCGGGTCAATGGGATGCGGCGCAGGATGAGGTCGAGGCGCTTTCCGACGATGTCAAGGATCCTGGGACTACGTGCTGCGACCGCGGATTCGCGGCGCTGATCGCGTTTCATCGCGGTGACATGGTGACGGCCGAAAAACATCTGAAGTCCGCCGGGGCAAGTGCCGAGCAGATCGGTGATCGCGTGGTTTCGTCTCTTGTGCTCGCTCGCAGCCTGGAGTACGAGTGCGCGGACAAGCCCGCGGCGGCGCTAGCGGTGCTCCTCGCCTGCTTGACGGATCACAAGGAAGAGCTCGACGAGATGGAGGCCCTGCTGCCGGAGGCAGCACGACTCGCGGCGTGGGTGAAAAACAACGAGGAGCTGAGACGGGTGACAGCGCAAGCGGTCACTCTCGCACAGCGATCTGGTGTGCCACATCGGCTGGGGGCCGTGGCTTTCTGTCGTGGGTTACTGGACGGGAGTTCGTCTCTGTTGTTGCTAGCCGGGGAGCAGTACGCGGATGCTGGGCGGCCGCTGTTGCAGGCCAAGGCTTTGGAGGCGGCGGCCAACCAGCTCGCCGAGCGAGGTGACCGTGGGGCGGCACGGTCGGCGTTCGTGCGGGCCGATGAGGTCTATGAACAGCTTGGCGCCACCTGGGATCTCGCGCGGTTGCGGGCAGGCTTTCGGCGGTACGGGATTCGGCGGGGCCCGCGGAACAAGCATCGGCAGGTGTTGTCCGGTTGGGACAGTTTGACGCCCAGTGAGGCCAAGGTTGCCGGGTTGGTCGCTGAAGGGTTGTCCAACAAGCAGATCGCCGAGCGGCTGGTGTTGTCCACGCGCACCGTCGAGTCCCATGTCTCGCACATTCTTGCCAAGTTGGCGATGCGGTCTCGCGTGGAGATCGCTCGGCGGGTGGCCAACTAGCGAGGGGGAGAACCTGCGGCGGCCGCCTGGGGGAGCGGCCGCCGCGGGTCCTTTACGGGGCCCAGGGCGAGCTGACCGCCCAGCTCACGTCCTCCGCGTACATCGTCGGGTTGTCGTACGTGTGGACGCCGCTGTTCGCCGCAACCCACACCTCCTCCGCGTAGTGGCGGACGTTCGTGCCCAGCTCGTTGATCGACGCCAGCCGCACGCCGCCCGTTCCCGGTTGGGCGCAGAACGTCGCGTCGCGGCGGAACAGGTCTGTGTTCTCGTTCGCGGACAGGCGGACTCGGAAGTTCTGGTGCCTTAGGTAGCTGTTGGGGAAGTTGCGGGACTCCAACGAGTAGCAGCTGGGATCCGCCAGGCCGGCTCGGACGACGAACGTCGCGTCCTGTTTGGACAGTGGGTCGCTGGTCGCCGTGATCACGTCGGTTCTTGCCAGGCTGTCGCGGTGGCGCAGGTAGCGGTCCGTGAAACCCGGTGTCGTCACGCGGAACGACGCCGTCTGGTCACGGGGGAGGTCGGCGCCGCTGCGCCACAGCGGGATCGTGGCCGCCCACGTCGTGTCCTCCGTGAACGACGTCGCCGTGTCCCACGGGTTCGGGCCGCCCTGCCTCGCCAGGTACACCGACTCGTTGTAGTGCCGCACGAACGCGCCCGGGTTGTTGTACGACTCCAGCGCCGTCGCGCCCCAACCCGCGCGGGGGCAGAAGGTCGCGTCGCCCGCGAAGGCCGCCGTGCCGTCGTTCGGGTCGGTGCGGATGCGTAGGCTGGCGTTCCGCAGGTACCGGCCGGGGAAGTTCCTCGACTCGAACGACACGCACGACGTGCTTGCCAGGCCCGGGCGAACCCAGTACGTCGCATCCTGCTTCAGCACGTCGCCACTGTCCACATCGGTCCGTGCCAGGCCGTTCTGGTGGCGCAGGTAGCGGTTCGTGTACCCGGGCGTCGTGACGCGCAGCGACGTGAGCTCACCCCTGGGCAGGCCGGTGCCCGTCGCCGCCGTCAGTACTCGCTGGTTCACCGCCAGGACGCGGGACGCCGTCATCTTCAGCACCCGGCGGTCGTAGGTGTAGAAGCCGTTGACCTCGTTCTCCACGTCGTACGGTTCGGTGTAGATGGACGCGGACAGCCCCCGCGTCTGGACGAACCGCGCGACCTCCGACGTGATCGTCTCGTACCGGGTCGTCAGCGAGTTCTCGTCGGGATACAGGTCCCCGTAGGCGAAACCGTTACCCGGTGACCACTCGCTGCCGACCACGCGCCGGCCCAGGCCGCCGTACTCGCCCAGCACCGCGATCCGCGTCGCGTCCGGCAGGCGGGTGCCGCTCGACATCTGGTACGCGTGGTCGTCGATCACGTCGCCGTTGGTCGGGCTGGGGTCCGACACGCAGCAGTTCGAGCCCGAGTTGTGGTTGATCAGGCGGCTCGCGTCGATCGAGCGCACCAGGTCCACGATGCGCCCGTTGTCGTACTCGCCCCAGCCCTCGTTGAACGGGACCCACTGCACGATCGACGTGATCCCCTTGAGCTGGTTGACGATCCGCCGCAGCTCCGACTCGTAGTTCGCGTGGCTCGCCACCGGGGTGTCGTCGATCGACTCCAGCGACGGCATGTCCTGCCACACCATCAGGCCGAGCCGGTCCGCCCAGTAGTACCAGCGCGCGGGCTCCACCTTGATGTGCTTGCGGACCATGTTGAACCCCAACGCCTTCTGGCGCTCGAGGTCGAACCGCAGCGCCTCGTCCGTCGGCGCCGTGTAGATGCCGTCCGGCCAGTAGCCCTGGTCGAGCGTGCCCAGCTGGAACACGAACTTCCCGTTGAGCAGCGGGCGCATCACCCCGCCGACCACCGCCTTGCCGAGCGAGCGCATCCCGAAGTACCCGGTCACCGTGTCGGTGCCCATGGTCACGCGCAGGTCGTACAGGTACGGGTCGCTCGGCGACCACAGGCGCGCGTTCGGCACCGGGACACGGATGTGAGCGCCAACAGTGCCCGTCGCCGCGCCGACCACGGTGCCGCCGGCCAGCACCTCGGCGCGGACCTGCTGGCCCGCCGTGCCCTGCACGACCAGGTCGAGGACGCCCGCCGGGACGTCCGGCGTCGTGTCCAGCCGCGTGATGTGGTTGGGCGCCACGGGTTCCAGCCACACCGTCTGCCAGATGCCCGACGCCGCCGTGTACCAGATGCCGCTCGGGTTGCGGCGCTGCTTGCCGATGGGGAACCGGTTGCCGTCCACGGGTGAGTACGCGCCGACGATGATCTCGTTGGCGCCGGCCCGCAGGGCGCCGGTGATGTCGAACGAGAACGCGTCGTAACCGCCGGTGTGCGTGCCGACCTGGGTGCCGTTCACCCACACCCGCGTCTCCCAGGTGACCGCGCCGAAGTTGAGCAGCACACGCCGGCCGGTCCAGTTCGACGGCACTGTGAACGTTCTCCGGTAGAACATGTAGTCCTCGTGCCGCTGGATGCCCGAGAGCCCCGACTCGATCGGGTACGGCACGAGCACGCCCTCCGGCAGGGTCTGCCCGACCGGTGGCGTGTTGATGTTGGCCGCGCCGGTGAACTCCCACACCCCGTTGAGGTTCTGCCACTCCGACCGGACCAGCTGCGGCCGCGGGTAGTCGGGGAGCGCGTTGGTGGGGGAGACCTGGCTGGTCCACGGGGTGGTGAGGGGTGGCGCCTTGGGTTGCCACACCGCCGCCTCCGCCGCTGGTGTGATCGCTAACACCGTGGTGGCGGCGATGAGGAAACCCGTTGTGGCGCTGAGTATCCGTCTGAACATGATGACTCCTTACGCGGCCACGAGCGCGCCCAGGCCGCTCGCCTGTGTGCGCCAGTCGAGCTGGTTGGGGCTGCCGCCCACCCAGCGCTGGCCGATCCGGTTGAGGTTGTCGCGGTCGCGGGCCCAGATCGAGTCCACCTGCCGCTGCGCGAAGGACGTGTACGTGGCGGTTCCGGTCACCGCCGCCAGGTCGGCGAGGTACCGGCTGAAGATGCCCTTGAACTGCTTCTGGTTGTCGTCGCAGGTGCTCTGGCCGACGTCGCAGGACTCGGTCAGCACGCCGTCGCGGGTGAGCCCGGTGAGCGCGGCGTCCGCGAGCCGGCGGGCCGCGGCCAGCAGTGTGGTGTCACCGGTGGCCCGCCAGGCCTCGACGAGACCGCCGATGGCCAGGCCCTGGTTGTAGGTCCAGACGGTCTGGCCGTTGTTGCGGCAGTCGCGGGTGAGCCCGTCGTTGACCAGGTTCCCGGAGTTGATCATTCCGCTGCCGAGGTACCAGGCCGCGGCCGTGCGGGCACGTGCCAGCCACACCGTGTCACCCGGCGTGCGGTTGTGCACGGACGCCGTGAGCCGCAGGTACAACCCCGCGGTGACGGCGTTCTTGTAGGTGCGTTCCCGGTCCCACCAGACCCCGCCGCCGCACGTGCCGGTGTCCCAGTACTGGTGCACGTAGTTCGCGATCGTGGTGGCCATGGCGAGGTACCGCTGCTGCCCCGTGCGGTCGTAGGCGGCGAGCCACGCGAGGCCCCACCACGCGCTGTCGTCGATGGCGCGGCTCACGAAGTTACCCTCGACCGGGTCCGTGCTCCGCTCGCCGGCCGCGAAGACTCCCCTGTTCTGGTCGAATGTTCGCGCTATCACCCAGTCGTGGGCCGGGTCGCCGTGGTCGATCAGCGTGGTGAGCGTGGCCGCGGAGTTCCACCAGCTGCTCGGCCACCAGCCCGGGTACGGGTCGTACGAGTACAGGAGCGCGTCGGCGGCCGCGCCGGCCCGGGTGGGCGCCGGCCGGGCCCACGCCGTGCAGCTGCCGTTCTGCCCGGTCACGGCCCTGCCGCAGGCGCGGACGGCGCCGCCGTAGAGCCGGCCGCGTGGATCCCGGGTGGCGAACATCGTCGTGCGCGTGCCCACGGCACCGGCCGCGACGGACACCCGGCCGAGCGACGAGCCGTCCGGCCACGTCGCGCCGCCGTCCCAGGAGCGGTCCAGCCAGATCTCGTCGCCCTGCGCGCCGGCCTCGGTGCTGCCCCAGGCCATCCCGTTCTGGTCGACGTGCAGCCGGATGACGCGGCCGGACAGCGTGGTGGCCGGCACCGGCTGGACGTCGCCGCTGGCCTGGCCCGCGTCCGTGCGGTCGCACCGGACGTCGCACACCGTCGGGTAGACCCATTCCGTGCAGCCGACGGCCTGCGCGTCACCGCACGCGCGGATGAGGCCCCGCCGGTGGTTGCGCGGGTCGGAGACGTTGTACATGAGCGTGCGCGTGCCGGTCCACGTCGACGGGATGCTCGCCTTGCCCAGCAGGCCCTCCCACGTGCGGCCGCCGTCCCAGGACCGGTCGAGCCACACCGCGTCCCCGGTGACGCCGTTGTCGATGCTGCCCCACACCATGCCGTCCACATCGGACACGTGCAGCACGAGGCGGCGGCCGTTGAGGTTCTTCTCCGGTACCGGGAAGGTCTCCTGCCCGGCCCGCGACGGGTCGAGCGTGTCGCAGGACAGGAAGCACACCGTGGCGTTAACGCTCACATCCGCGGTGGCCGGCGGCGGCTGGAACGCCGCGGCCACCAGGACCAGCGTGATGAGTGGCGTTCTCACAGCAGCCGCCACACATGGTCGGCCGTGCCGTTGTCCGCGAACTGGACGACCTGCGCCGAGTCGGCGTAGGACATCACGTCGACGCCGAGCATCTTGCCGGAGTTGGCGTTCTGCAACCGCCACAGCCCGTCGAGGTCGGCACGCAGCCGCCACAGGTGGTCTCGCGTCCCGCTGTCGCTGAACTGCACGACGATCGCGGAGTCCGCCGTCGACATCCCGTCCACCCCAAGCACTTTCCCGGAATGCGCGTTGCGGATACGGAAGTACCCGTCCGCGTCCGGCAGGAAACGCCACAGGTGGTCGGGTGTGCCGCTGTCGGCGAACTGCACGATCCGCGCCGAGTCCGCAGTGGACATCCCGTCGACCGCGAGCACCTTGGTGGAGTTGAGGTTCTGGATCCGCACGTCGCCGTCGGGGATGATCCGCCAGAGGTGGTCGGCGGTGCCGTTGTCGTCGAACTGGACGACGTGCGCCGAGTCGACCGTCGACATGAGGTCGGCGCCGAGCATCTTGCCCGAGTGGTGGTTGCGCAGCCGGAACCAGCCGTCGCCGTTGTCCAGCAGCTCCCACACGTGGTCCGCGCCGCCGTTGTCGCGGAACTGCACGACGTGGGCGGAGTTCGCGGTCGACATGCCGTCGAGGCCGAGGACCTTCCCGGAGTGCGGGCTGTGCACCTTCACCCGGCCGTTGCCCAGGTCGACGAGCCGCCAGAGGTGGTCGGCGGCGCCGGTGTCGGCGAACTGGACCACGTGGGCCGAGTCGGCCGTCGACATCTGGTCGATCGCGAGCACCTTGCCGCTGTTCTTGTTCTGGATCCGGCACGCCGGCCCGGGGGTGCCCCACGTCCGGGTGCCGCCGGTGCGGGGGAAGGCCGAGATCCGCAGCCGCGCGGCACCCATCGGGACGAGCGTGACGCGCTCGGCCGGCGTGTCCGTCGCGACCTGACCGCCCTGCAGCGTCCCGACGACGTTCTCGGTGTCCGTGGTCCAGTCGGGTATCCGCTGCGCGGACACGGTGAGCCGGACCGGCGCGGTGCCCACCGTGAACGGGTCGTTGACGTTCCCGCCGGTCGTCACCGCGGGCCGCGGGTCGGTGGTCAGACCGTAGTTCCACGCGGTGCCGGACGTGACCTCCCACTCCGGCCACGCCTCGGTGCCGGCGTAGCGGCGCCACCGCTCGTCGAACCCGAGCGCGAACGTCAACGCGCCGTACTCCACCGACACCGCGCCACCCGCCCACGACCGTGTGCGCGTGCTCATCGGCAGCGTGAGCACGACGACGTCACCGTGCCGCCAGGTGCGGTTGACCGACGCGAACCGCGGTCCACCCGCGATCGCCACGGCACCGCCGTTGACGGTGAGCCGCGGGTTCGCACACCAGGCCGGCACCCGCAGCGTGAGCGGGAACGCGGCCGGTCGCGGCATGGTGAACGCGAACATGATGGTGCCGGTGAAGGGGTAGGAGGTCTTCTCGGTGATCGTCACCGGCACACCCGCGACGGTCGTGCTGACGGTCGACGGCCCGTACAGCGCGGCGGCGAGCCCGCCGTCCGGCGTGCGCAGCCACATCTCCTCGACGAAGTACGGCCAGCCCTGCCCGTAGTTGTGCGGGCAGCAGCGGTAGTCCCGCACCCCCGGCTTGTACGCCTGCATGGCGAAGCCGTTCTGGAACTGGCGGCGGGTCTTCGCCACGTTGTCGAGCTGGACCACGTTGGCGCTGGTCACGTAGTGCGTGACCCGGCCGGCCGGGTCGAGTGCCGCGGGCAGCGAGTTGAACGCCAGGTCCTCGGTCCGGTCCGCCCACACCGGGTCGCCGGTCAGGCGGGTGAGCAGCTCGTGGCTGGCCATGAGCTCGACCACGCCGCAGGTCTCGAAGCCCTGCCGCGGGTCGCCGTAGCCGGGACGGGCGTTCTCGTCACCGGCGAAGCCGCCGCCGGGGAACTGGCCGTAGGTCCGCATGATCGAGTCGTAGTTGCGGTAGGTCGCGGCCCGGTGCGCCGCGTCGCCGGACAGCTGCCAGTACTGCGCGGGCTCCCGGAAGCCCTGCGCGATGTTCACGTTGTGCAGGCTCGCGATCCCGCCGGTCCAGTTCGCCGACAGCCGGTGGATCCGGTGGGCGAGGTCGAGCAGCGTGGCGTCGCCGGTGCGGTCGTACAGCCAGAACAGCACGTCGAGCGTGTCACCCCAGCGGGTGTGGCCCCAGCCGTCGACGAACACGCCGTCCGGCTGCCGCCCCAGGAACTGGAAGAACCGGATGAGAGCGTTATCAATCCTGGTGTCGGCGTGGTACTCGGCCCAGGAGCGGAGCGCGTGCAGCATCGGCATGTGCGGCCACAGGTCGGCGTGGCCGAGCGCGGTGCGCAGCCGCGCCGGGCCGAAGTACCCGTCGGACGCGGCGGTCGCGAGCACGGCCTCGACCCAGCGTTCGGTGTCGGCGAGCACGCGTGCGTCGCCGGTGACGTAGCCGAGGTCGCCGTACCCGCGCAGCCAGTACGGCACCTCCTCCCAGCCCTCGAGGTCCGGGTGGACCCAGCCGGTCTGGTCGAACTGGAGGTAGCCGGACACCTCGGGGTAGCGGCCGCAGAGCCCGTTGAGCTGCTTGTCGAGCTGGGTGGCGAGCCAGCCCTGCGGACGGACGGCACCGGGTGGGAGCCGGCGGAAGGCGGGCTGGCGGAGCGGAGCCCGGGACGGTGTGGCGGTGGCGGGGGTCGACGGTAGGAGGGCGGCGGCCGTGGCGAGCGCGCTGCCGACGAGGAACGTACGTCTTTGTACTGTCATGGCTGCTCCAGGTGCAGGGGGTTTCCTGGCGCTGTTCAGTTGTCAGGCGGTGGTGCTCTCCCTGACCTCCAGGACGAACGGGATCTGGATGTCCTGCGGCGGGAAGTCGGTGTCGCCGCCGGCCCGGCGACGCACCAGGTCGACCGCGGCCCTCGCGAGCGCGGCCTTGTCGGGGGCGATGGTCGTGAGCGACGGCACGCTGTACGCGCTGTGCTCGGTGTTGTCGAACCCGACGACCGCGATGTCGTCGGGGACGCGGTAACCGCGGTCGACGGCCGCGCGGATGGCGCCGAGCGCGAGCATGTCGTTGAAGCAGAACACCGCGTCCGGCGGCTCGGTGAGCGCTAACAGCTCGGCCATGGCCGCCGCGCCGTCGCGGTGGTGGTAGCGCAGGGCGGACGCGACGATCTCCGGCAGGCCGGCCTCGGCGAGGGCACGCCGGTACCCGGCGAGCCGCTGGGTGGCCGTGCCGCGCGTCGGGTGCTGGCCGATCACGCCGATCCGCCGGCGGCCGAGGTCCAGCAGGTGCCGGGTGGCGGTGTAGGCGGCGGTGACGTTGTCGATGCCGACGTGGTCCAGCGGCAGGGCCAGCGGGTGCTCGCCGAGCAGCACGACCGGCACGCCGGGCATGGTGAGGTCGGCGGTCTCGACCGCCTGCGGGCTCACGATCGCGCCGTCGACCATGTGCGGCCCGAGCCCGGTGATCGTCTCCCGCTCCCGCGCGCGGTCGCCCTGTGTCTGCTCGATGAGCACGTTCCAGTCGTGCTCCGCCGCGGCCGCGATGACGCCGCCAGCCAGTTCGCCGAAGTAGGGGATGGAGAGCTCGGGCACCACGAGCGCGATGAACCCGGTGCGGCCGCGGCGCAGGTTGCGGGCGCCGATGTTGGGCCGGTAGCCGGTGGCGATGAGAGCGTTCTCAACGCGGCGCCGGTTCTCCGGCTTCACGAACGCGTACCCGTTGACCACGTTCGACACGGTCTTGACGGACACGCCGGCAAGCACCGCGACATCCTTCAACGTGGCCATGTATTGCTTTTACAACGTTGTGCCAACGATGTAAACGCCGCCGTTTGGCCGAGTGGGCCCTCGGGTAGCCCTCTGACGACGATGCGGAGGAGGCGAGACTGTTGGCGCACACACCAGTCGACGAGGACCTGTGGAACGAGTTCCATCGCGTGGTGAACATGACCTCCCGCGAGCTTGCCGACTGGCTCCGGGTCCGGTCGGCGGACGACCAGACCGAGGAGCTGCCCGACCACGCGGGCACGCCGACCGGGCAGCACGTGCTCTCGATCCTGGGCAAGCGCAAGACCGACCTCGACGACGATGACGTCCGCGTCATGCGCAACGTGGTGGAGCGGGTGCACGCCGAACGACGCGACGACCTGGAACCGACGGCGGGTGAGGCGCACTGGCGACACCGCCTGATGACGATCGGCCACGACCCGCTGAAGGGCTAGTGTCCCGCGCGCCGGAAACGCGGTGTCCAGTACTGCAACGGCAGTGAGGTGAGTGGATGGTCAGCAGATCCCCGTCATTGGCAGCGTAGCCCGTGATCACCCAGGGACGTTGCAGTGGTCCCTTTTGCGCCAGTTCGGCGAGTGCCGCGTGGCGGGCGCCGTTCGGCGCCGCCGCGAAGGGATCCAGGGTGTCCATCGTGCCACTGACAGATCAGTGATCGATTTCGACCGCGACGGGCCTTTACTGCCTGCGGTGATGGCTGGTAAAGGTGGAGCCATGAGGTGTTCGGCCGCTCACTGTCCATAAAGGACGAACGCCCTGGTTGCTCGGTGGCGGAAGGAAGTGATGGCCGGTGACGGACGTCCAGGAGCTGGTGCCGTTGCGCACGGACTTCGATGTCGTGCTGCGCGGCTACCGGCGTGGGCAGGTACGCCGGTATGTACGTGCGATCGAGGAGGAGCTGCGGCTGGTGACGGCCGACCGCGACGCCAACGCCTCGCTCGCCGAGTCCCTCGCCGCGGAGATCGAACAGTTACGTGGGCAGAACGCGCGCCTCACCCGCCAGGTCGACGAGCTGTCGCAGACGCCGATCACGCCGGACGCGGTGCCACCGCGGCTGCGGCGGATGGTGGAGCTGGCCAAGGAGGAGGCCGCGGAGATCACCGCCCGAGCGCAGGCGGCGGCCGAGCACAGCTGGGCCATCGCCGAGGAGGCGGCCGGCCGGCTGCGCGCGCGGTACGCCGACGCGCTGGCCGAGATGGACCGCACGCGTCGCGAGATGGAGGCCGAGCACCGCACGTTGTTGCAGCAGGCCAGGGTGGACGCGTCGGTGATGACCACCGAGGCCGACCGCCGCCGCGGCGAGCTCGACGACCAGGCCGCACGGCGCCGGACGCAGGTGGAGACGGACTTCGAGGTCGCGATGGCCCGGCGCCGCGCGGAGGCCATGCGGGAGCTGGCCGAGCACAAGGTCGCGGCGGAGGAGGAGGCATCACGCCTGGTCAGCGAGGCGACCGCGGAAGCGACCAGGCTGGTCGGCGAGGCGACCACCGAGGCGACGAGGCTCGTCGGCGAGGCGACCTCGACGGCGGAGCGGCTCGTGCGGGAGGCCACCGAGGAGTCGGCACGGCTGGTACGCAAGGCGAACGCGAAGGTGGAGGTCCTCCTGCGCGACGGCACGGCGGAGGCCGAACGCCGGGTGAAGGCGGCGGCCGAGGAGGCGACGCGCCGGACCACCGCGGCGGACCACGAGGTCGGCCGCCTGCGTGACCTGCGGAGCCGGATGGCCGCGCAGCTGCGGGAGGCGCGGGAGACCCTGGCGAACGTGGGGCCGATCCTGCAGCAGGGGGAAGCGGACCTGGCCAGACCAGCGTCGATCCCGGAGCAACGGTTGAAGGAAAGGCTCACGGGTGTGAGCGCTACCAACACCTAGTGTCCCGCGCCGGACATCAGGCACCTAATTCGCCGGCCCAGCGAGTGCCGGGCCGGCGAGACGGCGTTGCCGGGCGCGCCCAAGTACGGTCCAGTACGAGGGCGACCCGGCGCCTTGCCAGCAGAAACCTGGATCCGCCGACTTGGGCACCGCATTTCCGGCGCGGGACACTAGCGGAGGTCGGTCCGGCGGTCCGTGGCCCCCGCGATCCTGCGCCGCAGGTCATCGTCCATCAGGGACACCACCGGGGCGATGCGGGGCCACAGGTTGTGCTTCTCCACCGCGCGCACCAGGTGGCCCAGGGTGTGGGGCTCGGTCAGGGCGGGCAGCGTCAGCACCCGCCGCTGCGCCCGCTCGCCCATCGCGCTCACGGCGACCAGCACCTCCGCCAGCGCGCCGTCGTCGATCGCCGTGTGGAGCAACGCGGTCAGCGTGTCGTCGTCGGCCTCCGCCGCGAGTTCCGCCAGGCGGCCGCGCAGCTCGTCGTCGGTCAGGCGGCCCACCAGGGCCAGGCCCGCGGAGCGCAGCTCCGGCGGGCCGGTGAGGGCGTCGCGCACGATGTTCCGCAGGCGCTGCGGCGGCAGGAGCGCGACCGCCCGGGTCAGCTGCTCGTCGGACTCCGCGTAGAAACCGATCCGCAGCAGGGCTTCCGTCGGCACGGTCGCGGCCACGTCGCGGACGATCGGCTCGGTCGCGGTGTCCAGCAGCCGGCCGAGGGTGATGAAGTCGCCGCGGTCGACCAGCTCCATGACCACCGCCAGCACGCGGTCCGGGGCGACGCGGTGGACCAGCGGCGCCGCCCGGCGCGGGTCGAGGTGCACGCACGCCTCGGCCAGGTACTCCACCGGCATCCGGTTCGCGAGCTCCGCCGCCCGGTCCGGGGGCATCTCGCCGGCGACCCGGGCGGCCAGCAGCGGAGTGAAGGCACGCAACGCGATGCGCACGTTCACACCCGTCGGCAGCAGGCGGGTGATCATGGCCACCCGCTGGAACGCCGGCCGGTGCTCGTCGTACAGGGTGGCGACCGCCCGCTCCCGCACGAGCCGGATCGCGGTGTGCGGCAGCTCGGCCACGAAGGCGATCTCGTCCGGGTCGGTGCCCAGGGCCCGCGCCAGTTTCACCAGCTCGGCCCGCGTCGCGAGGTCGTGTCCCATCAGCGCCCCAGGATTCTGCTGACCGTGCCCCGCAGCACCGGCGGCAGCTGCCGGAACGCCTCGTCCGACGCCGCCCTGATCTCCGCCGCCTGCCGCTTCCGCGCGGCCACCAGCGCGTCGCACAGCTCCGCCAGGGCCTCGTCGGGCAGGCCCTCCACCGCACGCACGTCGGCCCCCAGCCAGTGCGTCAACACCTCGCGTACGTCACCGCGCATACCCGGAACTGTGTCATGCGCGGCGTTGACAATCACCTGCGGTGTGCAACTTTCCCCTCGGCGCGGGCCAGGATCGCCCGGGCGCGGCCCAGCATCGCCGGGTCCACCATCTCCCCGGACGCCAGCGTCGACACCCCGTTCGCGCCCGCTGCCAGCACTTCCGCCGCCCAACGGCGCTCCTCCTCGGACGGCACGAACACCGCCGCGATCACCGGCAGCTGCGACGGGTGGACGGCCACGCGGCCCACCCATCCCAGCGCCTTGCCCCGCTCCGTGTCGGCCCGCAGCCCGGCCAGGTCGCGGATCGCCGGGTACGCCGACAGCATCGGCGCCGGCAGCCCGGCCGCCCGCGCCGCGTACAGCAACCGCACCCGCGCGTGGTCCAGCACGGCGTCCGTTCGCGTGCCCAACTCGCTCGCCAGGTCGGACTCACCGAGGCCGAGGCGGGTCACGGCCGGGTGGGCGGCCAGCTCCGTGGCGTGCTCCACACCGAACGCGCTCTCGACCAGCGCCGTCACCGCGACCCCGGGCAGCGCCGCCGCCACCGCGTCGACGTCCGCGGGCGACGCGACCTTCGGCAGGCGCACCTCGAAGCCGGTCAACCCGCGCAGCGCGGCCAGGTCGTCCGCGTTGTGAGCGTTCACCCGTACCTGGCGAACGCAGTCGGCCCGCGGCTCGGCCAGCCACGCGGCCACCGCGTCCCGCGCGAACGCCTTGCGCTCCGGCGCGACCGCGTCCTCGAGGTCGAGGATCACCAGGTCCGCGCCCGTCGCGACCGCCTTGTCGAACCGGTCGGGCCGGTCACCCGGCACGTACAGACCGGTGATGAGCACGTTCCCGCCGCTCACGATGCCCCCTCGCAGGCTCGGTGGCATCGTTCGTCGGCGGGGTGCCCGTGGTTCGCTCCGCAAGCTCCGCTCACACCACACCGCTTTCCCGCAGCGCGGCGAGCTGCTCACGGGTCACGCCGACCGACGCCAGCACCTCGTCGGTGTCCGCGCCGTGCGGCCGGCCTGCCCACCGGATCCGGCCCGGCGTCGCGGACATCCGGAACAGGACGTTCTGCATCCGGACCGGGCCCAGCTCCTCGTCGTCGACGGTCTGGACCGTGCCCAGCGCCTGGTACTGCGGGTCCGCGAGAACGCCACGCACGTCGTTCACCCGCGCGACCGCCGCCTGCGCCTTCTCGAACTCGGCGACCACCTCGTCGGCCGGGCGGGCCGCGATCCACGCCGACACCGCCGCGTCCAGCTCGTCGGCGTGCTCCGCGCGCTGGTGACCGGAGGCGAACCACGGCTCGTCGACCACGTCCGGGCGACCGACCAGCCGCATGACCCGCTCCGCGATCGACTGCGAGCTGGTCGACACCGCGAGCCACTCGCCGTCGAGCGTCCGGTAGACGTTGCGGGGCGCGTTGTTCACCGACCGGTTGCCCGTCCTCGGCTGCACCACGCCGAGCTGGTCGTACGCGGTGACCTGGCCGCCGAGCAGCATCAGGATCGGCTCGATGATGGCCGTGTCGATCACCTGGCCGACACCGGCCCGCAGCGCGATCATGATCGCGTACGCGGTGGCCAGCGCGGCGATGCCGTCGGCGAGGCCGAACGGGGGCAGCGTCGGCGGGCCGTCCGGCTCGCCGGTGAGAGCCGCGAACCCGCTCATCGCCTCGGCCAGCGTGCCGAAGCCGGGCCGCGACGCGTACGGGCCGAACTGGCCGAACGCCGTGACCCGCGCGATCACCAGCCCCGGGTTGGCGGCGTGCAGCTCGTCGGGGCCGAGCCCCCAGCGCTCCAGGGTGCCGGGCCGGAAGTTCTCGATCAGCACGTCGGCGTCCCGTGCGAGCGCTAACAACAACTCGGCGCCGGCGGGTTCACCCAGGTTGATCGTGACCGGGCGCTTGTTGCGGCCCAGGGTCTTCCACCAGAGGTTGACGCCGTCCTTCGCGGGGCCGTGGTTGCGGGCGGCGTCCGGTGTGCGCGGGTGCTCAACCTTGATCACGTCGGCGCCGAAGTCACCGAGGAACGTCGCGGCGAGTGGGCCGGCGAACAGCGTGGACACGTCGAGCACGCGCACACCGGCCAGTGGCAGCCCGGTCATCGAACCTCCCATGCGAGCCGGAAACCGATGGACTCCGAGCGGTCGACGCCGAGGCCGGGGAGCAGGAACTTCAGGCTGAACGCCGCCTCCCGCGGGCCGCCGTCGACGTACCAGTCCGACCCAACGGTCTCATGGTCGCCGCCGCCCTTGAGCATCACGAACCGGGTGATCCCGTCGGTGTGCTCGCTCTCGGTCCAGTTCCAGACCAGGGGAGTGGCCCGGTGGAAGCCCGGCGCCGACGCCGCGACCTGCCACTCGAACTCGGTCGGCAACCGGGCGCCCACCCACGCGGCGTAGGCCCGCGCGTCCTCGAGGCTCACCATGGTCACGGGGCCGTCGCCGGTGGGTGGCGACCAGCGGTTCACGCAGGCCGGCCGGTAGCCGGTGGCCGCCACGAACTCCGCGAACTCGGCGCCCGTCACCTCGCGCGCGGCGACCTCGACATCGGCGAGCGTGATCGCTAACAACTCCTGCCGGGGGTCGTGCAGGCGCGGCGGGAGCGGCTTCCACTCCTCGACGTACGGGGCGCCCTGGTAGCTCCCCGTCTCGCGGCGCCGGTAGGTCATCGGCAGCTCACGCGACCCGCCGCCGACCCGGACGGTCGCGACCCTCGGCCGTGCCGTCGCCGGGTGCGGCTGGACGCGCTGTGCGGTGCAGGCGGGGAACGTCGTGCTCGTGCCGCCCGGATCCGCGGCGGCGGCGGCGAGCAGGCCGGCGAGCCACGCCGGCTCGCCACCCTGCACCGCGAGGACGGCGGCTACCCCGCGTGCGGGCACCGTGATGTCGCCGGGCCGGTGCCCGAGCCGCCGTCCCGCGGTGAGGTCGAACCACTGTGTTGGGTTGGTCGCCGCGTGAGCGTTCACAGCGGTGAGTGCCGGACCCGTGAAGTCCGTGTCGCCGCGGTTCACCAGCGTCCACAGAGTCAGGTCGGGGGAGGCGAACCGCGACGCGTGGACACCGGCGGCGATGGCCGTGTCCGAGGCGTCCACGAGCGGGGTCCACTCGCCCGTCGTCAGCAGCGATGTGAGCGCTCGCATCACCCGCAGCATGCGGCGCAGGGTGGCTTTGTCGCGTTCGTTCCAGCCGACCCAGACACCGAACACCGCGTCCCACACGAGCATGCCCGTGCCGTTCATGAACGCCGACTGCAGCTCGGCGCTGTGGTCGCGGTTCCAGCGCCGGGTCTGGTGGGTCATGTGGCGGCGCTCGAACCAGCGGGCCCGCTGCACGCCCGGCGCGGCGCTGTCGGCGAACCACTGCGCCCAGCTGAGCTGGTGGTCCTCGACGCGGGCGTTCGGCAGCCGCGACTCACCCTCCAGCACCTGCGGCGGGGTGTTGCCGAGCAGCGCCGCCACCAGGCGGGAGTCGCCTTCCTTCATGGTGTCCAGGAACATCCCGTCGGCGCCCAGCTCCGCCGCCAGCAGGGCCAGTTCGGTGGCGTCGTCGTGCGGTGCGCGGCGGGTGCCGGTGTCCCACGGGTTGTAGTCGAGGAACACCCGGATGCCGGCCGCCTGGAACTCGGCGACCACGTCCCGCAGGCCCGGCACGTCCCGGTAGAAGTCGAACTGGTTGCGGTCGTCGATGCCGATGATCGGGTAGGCGTGCCACAGCACCACGCCGTCGAAGCCGCCGTGGTCCCTGGTCCGGTCGAGGAACCCGGCCACGTCGAACCGACCCGCCGCCCGGTCGAACAGCCGCTCGTCCCACAGCCAGACGAGCGCGACGCTGTAGCAGCCGGTGGTCCACGCGGTCTCCGGACGCTCGTACCGGCTCCCCCGGTAGCCGAGGCGTTCGCGGGCCTCGGCCCGCCAGCGGGTGAGCGCGGCCCGCCACGCCGGCCAGTCCGCCGGGTCCTCGGGCGCGGCGAAGACCTTGGCGATGTCGCCGACCTCGGGGTCGAGCCGGCCGTCCAGCGGGAGGGTGGTCGGCAGGTCGATCGGGCGGGGGACCAGGGGGTCGCGTTCGTTGGTGGCGGCCTCGTCCGGGTCAGTGGTGCGCGTGGAAATCGTCGATCTCCTCCCGGGTCGGGATGGCGGGGACGGCGCCGGCCCGGCCCACCAGCAGTGACGGGATCCGCTCGACCTGGCTGACCAGGTCGACGTTGCCGCTGCCGACAATGAGAACGCTCACTTCTTCACCAGCGCCAGAGTGCGGGTGGCGAGCGTGTCGAAGCCGATGCCGTCGAAGCCCGGGACCGTGCTCGCGAGCCGGTTGCGCAGTGGGTCGATCCATTGCGGCGGCAGGGCTTTGGCGCCGACGCGGGCGCCGGCCAGGGAACCGGCGGTGGCGCCCGTGGAGTCGGTGTCCCAGCCACCCGTGACGGCGGTGGTGATCGTCGTCGAGTAGTCGCCACCGCCCCGTGTTAACGCGAACGCCAGGACCGCGGCGTTGTTGAGCACGTGCACCCAGTGCAGCTCGCCGTAGTGCGCGTAGATCGCGTCCAGGGCGTCCTCGGTGGACAGCCCGCTCTCGCCGAGCGTGACGCCCCGGCGGATCGCGGCGGCGAAGCGGGACTCCGGCGGCACCACCGAGAGCCCGGCCTCGACGATCACAGCCATCTCGGCGCCCACCACGGCGGCCGCGCACGCGGCGGCAGCGAACATCGCGCCGTACAGTCCGTTGCGGCCGTGGGTGAGCCGCGCGTCCGTCCACGCGAGACGGGCGGCGGTGACCGGGTCGCCGGGATGGGTCCAGCCGTAGACGTCGGCGCGGATCTGCGCGCCGATCCAGTCGCGGAACGGGTTGCCGACCGATCCGGCCACGTCGGGTTCGTAGCCGTCGAGGAGGTTGCGGTAGGCGATCCGCTCGGCCGTGAACACCCGGCCGCCCGGCAGGTTCGCGAGCCACGACCGCGCGACGTCGTCGGTGGTGAACGAGTCGCCGTGCCGTTCGAGGAGGTCGAGCGCGATCAGCGGGAAGTTGAGGTCGTCGTCCTCCGGCATCCCGTCGATGTTCTCGGCCAGGCTCGTCGGGCGGCTGCGCCGGTTCCACGGGTAGCGGGCGGCAAGCTCGCCGTCGAGGCCGACCTCGGTGAAGTAGCGGGAGACCGGCCAGTTGCCGGTGTTCCGCGCGATGGCGCGGATGCCCTCGCGGGGGATCTTCTCGACGGGCTTGCCGAGCAGGCACCCGGCGGCCCGGCCGAGCCAGGCGCCGTGGATCCGGTCGGCCAGGTCGTCACCGGAAGGCAGGGACGGCGCCGGACCCACGAGCGCGAGGATCTCCTCGATGCCGTCCGGTTCCCGGGCCCGCAGCTCCGCTGGCGCCTCCCGTTCGTCCACACGGGACAGCAGCTGGCGGCCGAGGGCCCGCAGCTCCGCCGACGCCGGCGCGGGGGTGGCGCCCGAGACAGGCGGCGCCAGCGAGCCACCCGCGTCGACCCACGTCGCGGCGAGGTCGTCGACGGCGACGCCGTCCAGGTGCGCCGCGCGGAACGCGTGCGGCACCAGGTCCTCCGGCTGTGTCCACGTGAGACGGAGCATCACGCCGCTTCCCCGGCCGCGGCGAACAGCGTGGCCCGCTGGGCGAAGCGCTCCTGGTCCTTCGCCCAGACGTCCTTCGCCACCGACGCCATCGTCGGGCCCGTCGCCGTGACGTCCATGCGGCTCGCCTCGCTCACCGCCCGCACCCACTCGTGGGGCACGACCGCGCGGCCGCCGAGCGCGCCCGCGATCGAGCCGCCCATGACCGCGATCGAGTCCGAGTCACGGCCGTAGTTCACCGCCCCGAGCACGGTCTCCCGGTAGTCGCCGTCCGCGACGACGAGCATGCCCAGCGCGACCGGCAGCTCCTCGATCGACTTGGTGCGGCTGGGGATCCGGGCGTCGCGGGCCGGTGCGCGGTAGTTCGGGCCGACCGTGTCGAACGGCTCGACCGCCGCCCGGATCGCGGCGAGCGACGTGCGCCAGTCGTCCAGCAGGGACGCCGCCGTGACGACCGCGTCGATGGCGTCGCGGGTGCCGTCCTTCGCCACCCGCAGCGCGGCGTCCACCACCGACGTCACCGACGCGCCCGGCCGCATGGCCTCCGCGACGCACGCCGCGTAGACCCCCGCGGCCTCCCGGCCGTAGCTGGACTGGTGCGCGCCGGCGACGTCGACGGCCTCCGCGTACGCGCCGGCCGGCGAGCCGGCGTTGGCGATCCCGATGGGCGCGGCGTACATGGCGGCACCGCAGTTGACGATGTTCCCGACCCCCGCCTCGCGCGGGTCGACGTGCCCGTAGTGCAGGCGCGCGACCAGCCACTTCTCGGCGAGGAAGATCCGCTGCAGCAGGATCGCCTCGGTCTCGAGCTCCGGGATCCACCGGCGCTCGCCGATCAGCAGGGGGACGAGGTGGTCCGCGATCGCGTGCGCGTCGAGGTGATCGCGCACAGTGTCGTAGACCTCGACGAGCGCCGTGGTCATCAGCGTGTCGTCGGTGATGTGCCCGTCGCCCTTGTGATACGGGGCGATCGGGCGGGCGTACCGCCAGTCCGGCAGGAACGGCGGCACGATTCCCTCGATGAACCCGTCGTACCGCTCGCGGATGGCTTCGGGGGTGTTGCCCTCCGCGGCGCCGCCGAGCGCGTCGGCCACCGCGGCGCCGGCGAGCGCTCCCGTCGCCCTGTCCTCGAGCAGATCCATTGAGTACTCCCCTTTGTGAGCGTTGTCAGCCGATGGAGGACCAGCCGTCGGTCAGCTGTGCGCGGAGGTCGTCGAGGCTGATGGAGTTGGCGAAGTACTGCTGCAGCGCGGGAGTCGCGATCTGATCCTTCCACTGTGGGTAGTTCTTCGCCTTCTGGAACGGCGCGCTGGCGAGCCCGTCGCCGCTGGTCAGCATCGGCTTCCACACCGGGGTGTCCTTCGTCTGGGCGGCCACCGCGTCCCGCGCCGGCTTCGACGCCGGGATCAGCCAGTCGCCCTCGGCGAGCTTCGCCTGGTTCTCGGCCGAGGAGAAGTAGTCGATGAACTTCGCCGCCTGCTCGGGTGCCTTGCTCTGCGCCGACACCGACATCGTCTGCGGGTTCGCCGCCTGCACCGGGCCGGCCGAACCGGCGAGCGGAGGCAGGACCGTCCACGCGAAACCGGCCCCGGCGGACTCGGTGATCTGCTGGGCGAGGAAGTTGCCGCCGACGTACATCGCGTACTTGCCGCTGAGGAAGCCCGGCAGCACGTCGGTGCCCGACTGCGTCAGCGACACCGGATCGAGCGACCTGTCGTCGAACGCCATCGCGTGGATGCGTTGCGGCACGGCCAGTTCGCCGTCACCGACGTGGATGGTGGCCGTGCCGTCGTCCTGGGTGTCGAAGAAGGTGCCGTCGAAGCCGAGCGCGGTGTTCATGACCGCCGCCGTCGGCTGCTTGAGGCCCCAGCCCACGCCGAACTTCCCGCCCGCGGTCAGCTTCTTCGCCATGTCCTGGAAGTCGTCCCAGGACAGTTCCTTGCCGGTCGGCACCGTGACGCCCTCCACCGCCAACGCGTCGGTGTTAGCGAACACAACGTAGGTCTGCAACAGGGTCGGCGCCGCGACGATCTTGCCGTCGGACGTGGTGACCGTGTCCCAGACGTCCTTGCTGACCGCGTTCCTGACGTCCGAGGTGAGGTACTTCGAGATGTCCGCGAGGTAGCCCTGCTGGGCGAAACCCATGATGTCGCTGGACTCGTCGTGGATGATGTCCGGCGCGGTGCCGCCCTGGAACTGGGTCACGAGCTGGTCGTGCACGTTGTCCCAGGTGCCCTGCGTGAGCTTGATCTGGATGTCGGGGTTCTTCTTGTTCCAGGTGTCCACGATGTCCTTGACCGCGGCCACCGTGGAGTCCTGGTAGGCCAGGCTCTGGAAGGTGAGCGTCACCGGCCCCGTGGCGGACTCGGTGCTGTTCGAGCTGTCCCCGCCGTTCAACGCGCAGCCGGACAGCAGCAGGGCCGCCGCGGCGCCGATGCCGAGCAACGCCTTTCGCTTCATCGGTTTCTCCTTGTTTCGTCAGCCTTTGACGGCGCCGCTCATCAGCCCGGAGGTGAGCCGGCGTTGGATGATCAGGAAGAACACCAGGCTCGGGATGGTCGCGAGCAGCGATGCCGCCGCGAGCTGCCCGAGCTGGACCTGGCCCTCGGCGCCGAAGAACCGCGCGAGGGTCAGGGGCAGGGTCCGCAGGCCCGGATCCTGGATCAGCACCAGGGCGAAGAAGAACTCGTTCCACGAGGAGATGAACGTGAACAGGCTGGTGGCCACGAGCCCCGGCGCCAGCAGGGGCAGCACGATCGAGCGCAGCACTCGCGGCCGCCCGGCGCCGTCGATCGCGCCGGCCTCCTCCAGGTCCACCGGGATGGCGGCGACGTACCCGCGCAGCATCCACAGCGCGAACGGCAGGCACCAGACCGTGTAGACGAGCACCAGGCCGAGCGGGTTGTTGACGAGCCCGACCTGCTTGAGCACCAGGAAGACCGGGATCACGATGAGGATGAACGGGAACACCTGGCTGAGCAGGATCCAGATCGTGGCGATGCCGCGCAGCCTGGTCCGCAACCGCGCGAGCGCGTAGGCGGCTGGCAGCGAGATCACCGTCACCACAACGGTTGTGAGCGTTGCCACCAGGAGGCTGTTGCCCGCCGCCTGGGCCAGGTCGGCCTTCTCGACCGCGTCGCCGAAGTTCGCCCAGTTGAGGTGCTTCGGGAGGAACGACGGGTCCGCCGACTGCAGCTCCTGCGGCGTCTTGAGCGACGTGGACAGCAGGAACAGCAGCGGGAAGCCGAGGAAGACCACGTAGCCGAGCAGCGCGAGGTACTGCAGCGGCCGTGTGAACGTTCTCGCGCGCCGCGCCGGAGGTTCGGTGAACTTGGGAGCGACCTGGCGGGGCCGGGTGAGGGTCTGGGTCATGACTCACGGCTCCTTGCCTGCCCGCGCAGGTAGAAGAACAGGAACGCGGCGATGACGACGACCATGACGTTGCCCATCGCGGCCGCGTAGCCGAAGTTGCCGTACTTGAACGCCTCGTTGTACGCGAACAGCGCCGGCAGCATGGTCTTCCCGCCCGGGCCGCCCGCCGTGAGCACGAACACGAGCGCGAACGAGTTGAAGTTCCAGATCAGGTCGAGCGAGGTGATGGCGAAGATCACCGGTCGCAGTCCCGGCAGCGTCACGTGCCAGAAGCGCTGCCACGTGCCGGCGCCGTCGATGGCCGCCGCCTCGTGCAGGTCCGCCGACACGCTCTGCAGGCCGGCGAGCAGCGTCACGGTCGTCTGCGGCATGCCCGCCCACACCCCGACGACGATCACCGCCGGCAGCGCGGTCGAGAAGTCGCCGAGCCAGTTGATGTCCCCCGGGAGCCCCAGCGACCGCATGGCCTCGTTGACCGGCCCGTAGGTCGGGTTGAGCATCATCCGCCACATGATCGCGATGACGACGGGTGGCATGGCCCACGGCACGAGCGCGAGCGTGCGGGCGAGCCACCGCAGGCGCAGGTCCAGGTTGAGCAGCAGCGCGAGGCCGAGCGAGGCGAGGAACTGCAGGATCGTGACGCCGAACGCCCAGACGAGACCGATCCGGAACGAGCTCCAGAACAGGTCGTTGCCGAGGAGCTTCGTGTAGTTCTCGACCCCGTTGAAGGTGACCGCCTGGTTCAGGCCGGCCCTGGCGTCGGTGAAGCCGAGCAGGATGCCCTGCAGCAGCGGGTAGACGCTGATGAGGACGACCGGGACGAGTGCGGGGAGGACGAGCAGCCACGCGTCCCGGCCGTCGCCACGCCGCCGAGGTCGCCGGACCGGGATCGCGGTCACGGCGTGATCTCCACAGTGGACGAACCCCGGACGGTGAGCGTCGGCTCGATGACGATCTGCCGCACCGGCGCGTCCGGCTTCTCCAGGCGCCGCAGCAGGAGCTTCGCCGCGGCCTTCGCGCGCCTGGTCGCGCCGAGGTCCACACTGGTGATCGCGGGGTTCGCGAGGTCGGCGATGTCCGTGTCGTCCATGCCGACGATCGCGATGTCGTCGGGGATCCGCAGGCCGCGGCGGGTGGCGACGTTGAGCGCGGCGATGGCGAGCAGGTCGTTGGCGCAGACGATCGCGTCCGGAGTGGACTGTTCGAGCAGTGCCGTCGCCGCCCTGAGCCCGGCCTTGTAGGTGAAGTCCTTCGCCGCGACCTGGGCGTCGGCGTTGTCGTGCAGGTCGCTCGCGGCGAGTGCCTTCAGGTAGCCGTTGAGACGGGCCGCGCCCGGCACGGTGTCGACCGGCCCGTTGACGAACGCGATGCGTTCGCGGCCCTGCTCGGCGAGGTGGCCGACGGCGAGCGCCATGCCGGCGACCGAGTCCGCGCGGACGTTGTCCAGCTCGACGCCGGGCGGCAGCGACCCGATGATGACGATGGGGAAGCGGCTGGACCGCAGCTGCGTGCCGAGCTCCTCGGGGACCCGCAGCGGGCTCATGATCAGGCCGTCCGCGAAGCCCCGGTTGAGGCTCACGAGCAGGTCGATCTGGTCCTTGGGGTCGCTGCCGGTCGAGGACAGCACCAGCCGGTAGCCGGCCTTGGTCACGACGCGGGAGATCTCGCGCATCATGCTGACGTAGACGGGGTTGCCGACGTCCGCGACCGCGAGCGCGATCTGCTCGGTCTTGCCGACCTTGAGAGACCGCGCGGTCGCGTCGGGGACATAGCCGAGCTCGGCGGCCGCGGCACGCACGCGCTCGGTGACCCGCTGCGACGCCGGCAACCCGTTCATCACCCGTGACACGGACGCGATGGACACCCCGGCCCGCTCGGCGACGAGCACGAGCGTCGACTTCCTGGTCTCGGCCATGGGTTTCCTCGCGTCCTCGGCAGGTGTCCCGGAGTGGCTGTAAACGTTTACGAGAACGTTTACAGCGGGACCATACGTCCGCGTGGCGAGGGTTGGCAACCGGGCGCCGGTAACACGGTTGTCACAAGTGGACGGAGCGACCGGACAAAAGGGTGGTAGCCGCGAAAGGAGACTTTCGCGGCGAGGATGTTCGCGCAGAGTGAATGGAGTCTTACGCGGCGGCGCGGCCGGGGCCGGTGGTGCCAGGATGGGGCCATGCCAGATTGCACGCACGTCGCCGAGATACGCGACGTCACCCCGAGTACTACCGAGGGCTGCGAGGACTGCCTCGCGGTCGGCGGCAGCTGGGTCCACCTGCGCGAGTGCCTGACCTGCGGGCACGTCGGCTGCTGCGACTCGTCCCCGGCCAAGCACGCCAGCGCCCACTACGCCAGCACCCACCACCCGGTGATCCAGTCGTTCGAACCGGGTGAGGACTGGCGTTGGTGCTTCGTCGACCAAGCGGTCGTGTGAGTGAATAGCGCCGTGAACAAACCGGTACTGCTGACCGTCGACGACGACCCCGGGGTGTCGAGGGCCGTCGCACGCGACCTGCGCCGCCGCTACGGCGAGGGGCACCGGGTGGTGCGGGCGTCGTCCGGGCAGGAGGCGCTCGAGGCGCTCAAGGAGCTCAAGCTGCGGGGCGAGCAGGTGGCGGCCATGCTCGCCGACTACCGCATGCCCGAGATGAACGGCATCGAGTTCCTCGAGCAGGCCATGGACCTGTTCCCGCGGGCTCGCCGCGCGCTGCTCACCGCCTACGCGGACACCGACGCCGCCATCCAGGCCATCAACCTGGTCGACGTCGACCACTACCTGCTCAAGCCGTGGGACCCGCCGGAGGAGAAGCTGTACCCGGTCGTGGACGCGCTGATCGAGACGTGGCGCAGCTCCGGGGCGACCGCCGTGGAGGAGATCAAGATCGTCGGGCACCGGTGGTCGGCGCCGACGTACGCGGCGCGGGACTTCCTGGCCCGCAACGCCGTGCCGTACCGGTACTACACGATCGACGAGCCCGAGGGCCGCCGGCTGCTGGACGCCGCCGCGGCCGACCCGACCGAGATCCCCGTGGTCATCACCACCGACGGCCGCGCGCTGCTCGCTCCGACCGACGCCGAGATCGCGGCCGCCGTGGGCCTGACGGTCGACCCGGCCACCGACTTCTACGACCTGATCGTGGTCGGCGGCGGTCCGGCCGGGCTGGGCTCGGCGGTGTACGGGGCGTCGGAGGGCTTACGCACGGTCCTCGTCGAGCGGCAGGCCGCGGGCGGGCAGGCCGGGCAGAGCTCCCGCATCGAGAACTACCTCGGCTTCCCGGACGGGGTGTCGGGCGCGCAGCTGACGGACCGGGCGCGGCGCCAGGCGGTGAAGTTCGGCGCCGAGATGCTGACCGCGCGGGACGTCGTGGCGCTGGAGGTGCAGGGCTCGGCGCGGGTGGTGCGGTTCGGCGACGGCAGCAGCATCGCCGCGCACGCCGTGATCCTCGCGACCGGCGTGTCCTACCGGAGCCTGACCGCGCAGGGGTGTGACGACCTGACCGGCCGCGGCGTGTACTACGGGTCGGCCAACACCGAGGCGCCCGAGTGCGCGGGCACCGACGTCTACATCGTGGGCGGCGCGAACTCCGCGGGCCAGGCTGCGGTGTTCTTCTCCCGCCACGCCCGCAACGTCAACCTGGTCGTGCGGGGCGAGTCGCTGCACACGTCGATGTCGCACTACCTCATCCAGCAGCTGGAGGCCATCGACAACGTGCACGTCCGGACGTGCACGACGGTCGGCGCGGCCTACGGCGACGAGCACCTGGAGAAGCTGCGGCTGGACCACGTCAGCGGCACGTCGGAGACCGTCGAGACGGGTCACCTGTTCATCTTCATCGGCGCCCAGCCGCAGACGGGCTGGCTCGACGAGGTGGTGCGGCGTGACGAGCGCGGGTTCGTGCTGACCGGTCCGGACCTGCTCGTGGACGGCGCGCGGCCCGCCGGGTGGCCGTTGGACCGCGATCCGTTCTACCTTGAATCGAGCGTGCCTGGTGTGTTCGTCGCCGGTGACGTGCGGGCGCAGTCGGTGAAGCGGGTCGCGTCGGCGGTCGGCGAGGGCGCCATGGCGGTCACGCTCGTGCACCGGTACCTGGAGGAGCAGTGACCAGTCCCGACCAGCTCCGCGAGCTGTTCCTGTTCGAGGACCTGACCGACGACCAGCTGGCCTGGGTGGCCACGCACGGTGACGTCGTCGCCTACAAGGCCGGCGAGTCGGTGACGGTCGAGGGCGAGCCGGCGGTGTGCTTCTACGTGCTGTTGTCCGGTTCACTCAGCATGGGCCGCAAGGTCCGTGGCGACGAGGTCGAGGTGACCAGGTCCGACCAGCCCGGCGTGTACTGCGGCGCGACGCAGTTCTACCTCGGGGACCAGGTCGACCAGGTGTACGGCGGGACCGTCCGGGCCGTCACCGACTCGACGTTCCTCGCGCTGCCCGCGGCCGACTTCGCGGCGAAGTTCCGCCAGTGGTTCCCGATGGCCGTGCACCTGCTGCAGGGCATGTTCGTCGGCCTGCGGAACGCGAACGAGCTGGTCGCGCAGCGGGAGCGGCTGCTGGCCCTGGGCAAGCTGACCGCGGGCCTGACGCACGAGCTCAACAACCCGGCGGCCGCCGCCGTGCGGGCGACCGAGACGCTGCGCGAGCGGTTCGCCGGCATGCGCCACAAGCTGGCCATGCTGGCGGACGGCCACTTCGACGGTGTGCAGCTGCACCGCCTGACGAAGATCCAGGAGAAGTTCATCGCCCGCATGGCGTCGGCCGAGGAACTCACCCCGATGCAGGTCGCCGACCGCGAGGACGAGCTGGGCGAGTGGTTCGACGAGCACGACGTGTCCGGCGGCTGGGACCTCGCCCCGGTGTTCGTGGCCGCGGGCATCACGACGTCCGACCTGGACGAGCTGTCCAATGTGGTCGACGCGGGGTTCATGGCGCCGGCGCTGCGGTGGCTCGCCTACACGGTCGAGACGGAGAACCTGCTGCTGGAGGTGAAGGAGAGCACGAAGCGGATCTCGGCGCTCGTCGGTGCCGCCAAGCAGTACTCCCAGCTTGACCGCACGCCGCATCAGAACGTGGACCTGCACGAGGGGCTGAAGGCGACCCTGATCATGCTGGCCGGCAAGAAGCCGGAGGGCGTCCGAATCGTGAAGGAGTTCGACCGCACGCTGCCCCATGTGCCCGCGTATCCGGCTGAGTTGAACCAGGTGTGGACCAACCTGATCGAGAACGCGATCGATGCTGTGGAGGGCGATGGGACGATCACGATCCGTACGGGTCTGGATGGTGACTATGCCCTCGTTGAGGTGATTGATACTGGGCCGGGTGTGCCGGAGGAACTCCGTCGGCGGGTGTTCGAGCCTTTCTTCACGACGAAGGCAGTGGGGCAGGGGACCGGGTTGGGGCTGGATGTGTCCTGGCGGGTTGTGGTGAACCGGCATGGGGGTGACCTGCGGGTGGTTTCCGAGCCTGGGGATACACATTTTCAGGTGCGGTTGCCGTTGCGGGACAATGGGGTGTCTTCGGACAAGGGTTGAGATTCTGGGCCGTTGGGGCCGTTGGGGCCGTTGGGGCCGGGGTGGGGTGGGGGCCGGGTGGGGAGGAGGCTGGCCTGGTCAGGGGGTGATTTGGGGCTTGCCGGTTGTTGGGTGGTCGGGGTGGGGTGGTGGTGCGGTTTGGTTGGTGGGCGGTTGTGCCGGGGATGGGTGACGAGGCTGTCGTAGTGGTCATGGTTGCGGTGGAGTGGCGGACCGTCGCTGCCTTTGCCGCCGCTGTGGCGGGTGTTGCTGTTCCGTCTTGTCTGGGGACGCCTCGTAGTCGCTGGTTTGGTGTGTGGTGGTGGCGCGGGTCGTGCTACATTGATCTTGCGGACGCGCGAAGACACGGTTCGGTATGGGTTAGTCCGGGGCAGCGCTTCTTTTGCGCCTCAACAGTTCACCTTTTGGTGCCACCTGTGCGTCCCTTCCGTTTTGGTTGCGTGAAGGGACTTTGTTATGCGTGTTGTTGTTATTGGTGCTGGGCTTGGTGGGGTTGGCGCTCGCTCAGGGGCTTCGGCGGGTCGGGGTTGACGTTCTTGTGTTTGAGCGGGATTCGGGGCTTGCTTCTCGGCGGCAGGGGTATCGGCTGCATCTTGACGGTGTTGCTCGGGATGCCTTGGTTGAGCTGCTTCCCTCGAGGCTGGTTGATCTCTTTCGGTGGACTGCCGGGGTGCCGATGGGGTGAACTCCGCTGTTCGGCGGCAGTATCTTCCGTATGCTCGGGTTGTTGGTACCGGGGTTTGGCAGATTTATGGGGCGGTTCCGCTTACTTCGGGTACTCGGCCGTTGTTTGATGAGCGGATGTTTGGCATTTTTACCGTTGTTCGTGGTCCGGAGGGGACTTTTGTCGGGGTTGCGCCCGTTGAGTTTCCTGTGTCACCGCGTGGTGCTGGTGGTCGGGTTGGGGTTGAGTTGCTGCCCGTCGCGGACTACATGACCTGTTCGTTTGGTGCTCGGTCGGAGTGGTTCGGGGGACGGGATTTGCGGGCTATCTCCGGGGATCAGTTGCACGCTCTCGTCGCCGGGGCGGTTGAGGGGTGGCATCCTCGGGTTCGGGACATCGTCGCCGCTTGTGTGCCGGGGTCGATGTTCGCCTTGCCGTTGCGTAGTAGTGTGCCCGTGGGAGCTTGGGCCGCTACCTCGGTCACCCTTCTTGGGGATGCCATTCACGCTATGAGTCCTGCCGCTGGGGCGGGAGCCTGTGTCGTGTTGCGGGATGCCGTGCGGTTGGTTGACGTCCTCACGCAGGGTGGGCGGGACCTTGTCGCGGCCGTGGGGGATTATGAGGCGGCCATGCGTGACTACGGTTTCGCCGCTGTGCGAGAAGGGGCAGTCAACGGGGAGCGTTTCTTGGTCAGGATCCCTTGCCGGTTTCCTGACGCCACGAGAACTTCGGGTCGTAGCCCAGTAGGCGGCGGGCCTTCTCAATCGACAGCAGGGTCTCGTTTGGACCGAACTCGCGTTTGTGTGGCACGTTCGGGTACACCTCGGCCAGCAGTTCCTCGTTCGGGCGGGACATCACTGTGTCCGCGTTCGCGATGACGAACACCTCGAAGCCGGGACGGTCGTAGGCCAGCGCCAGCCGCACGGCCTGGGCGCCGTCCCGGGCGTCGATGTACGACCACAGGTTCCAGCTGCGGGACCGGGCGTCGGCGTCGAAGTCGGGGAAGCGGGCGTAGTCGGGCGGCTCCATCACGTTCGAGAACCGGAGGCCGATGATCTTCAGCTGGGGGTCCCAGCGGCAGAACTGGGCGGCCATCGTCTCGTCCAGCAGCTTGCCCAGCGAGTAGGTCGACTCCGGGCGGCCCGCGTACTCCTCGTCGACCGGCACGTACGGGGGCGGCGTCTCGAACGGCAGGCCGAGCACCGTCTCGCTCGACGACCACACCACGTTCTTGATCCCGGCCAGCCTCGCGGCGGCGAACACGTTGTACGTCGATGGCACGTTGTTGGCGAACGTCGCCGCGTTGGCCGTCAGGCCGGGGGCCGGGATGGCCGCCAGGTGCACCACCGCGTCGACGCCCCGGTAGCGGTCGTCGATGCCGGTCAGCGCCTCGACCACCTGCCCGTAGTCGGTCAGGTCGACCCGCGTGTGCGGGCACAGCGGGGACGGCGCGAGGTCCAGGTTGTGCACCTCCCAACCGTGTGCCAGCAGGTCAGCGACCACGGCGCGGCCGAGCTTGCCGCTCCCACCCGTCACCACCACGCGTGCCACGGCGCCTCCCTCACTGTTTTGTCCCGCTCGGGGGAACGGTAGTTGACCAGATTGCCGGCTTGCAGCGCGCACCCCGACGGGGTGGAATCAACTACGGAAGATCGCTGACCGGCCACAGCCAGTGGTCACCTCTCGCGAACTTTCGACACCCCTGCTGTCCGTGATCCGGACTGTCGAAAGGACCCACCCGTGACAACACTCAGATCCGCCCTGCGCAGGGCCGCGCTGGTCACCATCGGCGCGGCCGCGGTGCTCGGCACGGCCGCCGGCCAGGCGCTGGCCGCGCCACCCGCGCCCGACGACGACGTGCAACCCCAGGTCGTCGGCGGCACCCGCGCCGCACAGGGCGAGTTCCCGTTCATGGTCCGCCTGTCGATGGGCTGCGGCGGCGCGCTCTACGCCCAGGACATCGTGCTCACCGCGGCCCACTGCGTCGGCGCGACCGGCCCCACCACGAGCATCACCGCGACCGCCGGCGTCGTGGACCTGCAGGACACCAGCCGCATCACCCGCACCTCCACCTACGTCTACCGCGCGCCGGGCTACAACCAGCCGAGCGGGGACGACTGGGCGCTGATCAAGCTCAACGCGCCGATCACCAACCAGGCCCTCCTGCCGATCGCGACGACCACGGCCTACGACTCCGGCACGTTCACCGTCGCCGGCTGGGGCGCCGCGACCGAGGGCGGCGGCCAGCAGCGCTACCTGCTGAAGGCCACCGTCCCGTTCGTCACCGACGCGCAGTGCCAGCAGGCGTACGGCAGCGACCTCGTGCCCAGCGAGGAGATCTGCGCGGGCAACTGGAACAGCGGCGGCGTGGACACCTGCCAGGGCGACTCCGGCGGCCCGATGTTCCGGCGGGACGACAGCGGTGCGTGGATCCAGGTCGGCATCGTGAGCTGGGGCACGGGCTGCGCGCGGCCGCGGTTCCCCGGCGTGTACACCCAGGTGAGCACGTTCGCGTCGGCCATCGCGGCCGCCGCGGCGAACCTCGGGGGCACCACGCCGCCGCCGACCGGCCGCACGTTCGAGAACACCACCGACTACGCGATCCGCGACAACAGCACGGTGTCGAGCCCGATCACCGTGTCGGGCGCCGCGGGCAGCGCGTCGGCGACGTCGACCGTCGAGGTCCACATCGTGCACACCTACCGCGGTGACCTCGTGGTCGACCTGGTCGCCCCGGACGGCACGGTCCGCAACCTGCTGAACCGGCCCAACAACGGCGCGGACAGCGCGGACAACGTGGACCAGACCTTCACGGTGAACCTGTCGAGCGAGACGGCCAACGGCACGTGGAACCTGCGTGTCCGCGACGCCGCGTCGGGCGACACCGGCAAGATCGACAGCTGGAAGATCACCCTGTAGCGGCACGGGCCGCCTCCTGGTCGCGGGAGGCGGCCCTCACCCTGGCTCGACCAGGCCGTGCTGGTAGGCCAGCGCGACGAGCTGGGCGCGGTCTCTGGCCCCCAGCTTCGCCAGGGCGCGGCTGATGTGGGTCTTGGTGGTCGCCGGACTGATCACCAGCCGGTCGGTGATCTCCTCGTTGGACAGGCCCTGCGCGGCGAGCGCCACCACCTCCCGCTCGCGGCCGGTGAGCTGCGCGAACACGTCGTGGTTGACCGTGGCGGGCCTCGTCACTCTCGCCAGCAGCCGCCTGGTGAGGCCCGGGGACAGCAGCTCCTCGCCGCCGGCGACCACGCGGATGCCGTGCAGCAGCTGCGCGGGATCGGTGTTCTTGAGCAGGAAGCCGCTCGCGCCGGCGGTCAGGCCGGCGATGACGTACTCGTCCTCGTCGAAGGTGGTCAGGATCAGGATCCGCACGCCGGTCAGCGCCGAGTCCGCGGTCACGCGGCGGATGCCCTCGATGCCGTCCACACCGGGCATCTGGACATCCATCAGGATCACGTCCGGCTCGGTGGTCCTGGCCAACTCGGCCGCTGCGGCGCCGTCGCTCGCCTCGCCGACCACGGTCATGTCCGGCTCGTTGTCGATCAGCATCCGGAAACCACCACGCACCAGGGCCTGGTCGTCGGCGATCAGCACCCTGATCACCTGTCCTCCACCGGCAACACGCACCGCACCTCGAAACCACCTTCCACCCGGCCGGCGGCCAGCGTGCCGCCCAGCTTCTCCGCCCGCGCCCGCATGCCCTCGATGCCGTGCCCGCCGACCGTCGCGGGCCGTGCGTCCCCGTTGTCCCGCACCACGATCTCCAGCTCGTCGCCGTAGGTCAGCTCCAGCCGCACCGACGTGGCGTTCGCGTGCCGCCGCACGTTGGTCAGCGACTCCTGGACGATCCGGAACGCGGCCAGGTCGACCGCCACCGGCACGGTCTGGTTCTCCCCGCGCACCACGAGGTCGACGGGCAGCCCGGTCAGCAGCTTGTCCAGGTACGCGAGGCCGCCGGTCGCCGTGCGCAGGTCCGGCGACCGCATCGCGGCGAGCAGCACCCGCACCTCGGCGAGCCCGTCGTCGCTGATCCGCTTGATCGTGTGCAGCGCCTCGGCGGCCCGCTCGGGCTGGCGCCCCATGATGTGGGTGGCGACACCGGCCTGCACGCTGATCGCCGCCATGGTGTGGCCGAACACGTCGTGCAGCTCGCGGGCGATCTCCAGGCGTTCCTCGGCGGCCTGCCGGCGGGCCTGGTCGGTGCGGGCCTGCGCGATCCGCTCGGCCCGGTCACGCGCACCGGCCGCGAACGCCCGGTGCGAGCCGACCGCCGCGCCGAGCGCGGTCGCGGCGGCCTCCAGTGGGACGGCGTTGAACACCTGGTCACCGAACCACGCCCCGTCCAGCGCGAACCGCACGGTGAGCACGGTGACCGCGGCGGTGAACAGGCCACCGGCCACACCGGCCTTCCACCCGCGGTGCGCCGCGAGGGTGTAGCAGCCGATGAGCGGCGCGACGGTGACCAACCGGCCGGGGTAGAGGTGGAACCACGCTGCCGTGATCGCGTTGACCACAACCAGGCAGGTGACGGGGTGGCGCCGCCGGAACGCCACCGCGGCCCCGACGGCCACCGCCAGCACGACCCCGCCCGCGTCGAGCGCCCCGGTCGGGCCGGGTGGACCCCAGCCGAGCAGCCCGGCCACGAGCACGAGCGCGGTGAGCCCGGCCCCCAGCCCGAGGTCGGCTGCCCGCACCGTCACCCCTCCACCGCCTGCGTCGCACCCAATCTCCGTCACCCCTCCACCTTCAGCAGCGTGCGCATGCCCCGCGCAGCGAACATCTTGCCGGTATCGAGATCGCGGACCCAGGTGACCAGCGCGTAGTCGCCGGCCGGCAGGCCGGCGTCGAGGATCGCGGAGTGGCCGGGGGAGAGTGGGACCACGCCCGTCGGGCCGCCGGTGAAGGGGGACTGCGCCGGGTAGCGGCCCGCGTCGACCTCGGCGAAGAACGCGTCCACGTCCCCGAGCGAGGTCCCGGTGCGGACGGGCATCAGCATCGCCTCGTTGTTCTGGCTCGACCGGTTGACCACGAGCACCGGCCCGCACAACCGCGCCGGCGCCTCGAACTCGCCGTCGCGCAGGGTGATCCGGGCCGTGGGCCGAGGCGCCTCGGTGCTGCCTCCCGGCACCACCCGCACCGGGTGGACCCGGTCGGCGAGGTCCGGCAGCCCGACGTCGCGGAAGTCCACCAGGTGGTACTCACCCGGCGGGACCCGCATGGTCGCCGCCGCCGGGACCTCCGCGACGGCCACCCCGCCGAACATCTCGACGTCCCTGGCCACGTCCTTGCCGCCCTCGACCGGGTCGTCACCCATCGCACGGACCAGGTCGGCGAGGTAACGCTCCAGGGTGACACCCCGGCGAAGACGCACCAGGCCGATCCATGCGCCCCGCGGGTCCATGGAGCGGACCGTGAACGTCACCTGTCCGGCGGGGAGGGTCGCCGGCGCGGTGAACCCGGCCGGCGAGACGGCGATGGTGACCTCGGGCGCCGGGGCCGTGGTGAGGAGGGAGCCGAGCAGTGCGGGAACCAGCAGCGGTTTCATGACGGCAACCGTGCCGGTGGGGGTGCCGTCACCGCGTCGGCCCGGGGCGGGCACCAGGCGCGTACCGCCGGGGTCTGACGTCTACCGCCCAGGTTGTACCGCGAGGTTGCCGTGCGGGGCCGACGTGCTCGCACCCCGGTTTCCACATGATCGTCACCATGAGACGACGGAGCTTCCTCACGGTGACCGGGCTGCTCGCCGCCGCCGCGCTGACCGGCTGCGGCGGTGCGGAGGGCAACGCGGGCACCCTCGCGTTCCGCAACCCGCTGCGTGTCCCGCCGCTGCTCGACCCGGCACCCGGCCCGGACGGGGTGCGGCGGTTCGCGCTGGAGCTGCGGCGGGGACGGACCGAGTTCCTGCCCGGCAAACCCGCGGCGACCTGGGGAGTCAACGGCGACTACCTCGGCCCGACGCTGCGGGCCCGGCGCGGCGACCGCGTGGCCGTGGCAGTGACCAACACCCTCGGCGAACCGACCACACTGCACTGGCACGGCATGCGGCTGCCCGCGAAGATGGACGGCGGCCCGCACCAGACGATCCAGCCGGGCGCGACGTGGCGTCCGGAGTGGACGGTCGAGCAGCCGGCCGCGACCACCTGGTACCATCCGCACCCGCACGGCCTGACCGCGCGGCACGTGTACCGGGGCCTGGCCGGCATGTTCCTCCTCGACGACGACCACGACACCGCCCTGCCGAGGACGTACGGCGTCGACGACGTCCCGCTGATCATCCAGGACAAGAAGATCGCCGCCGACGGCTCACTCGACGAGGACTTCGGCGGCACGTTCGGCATGCTCGGTGACCAGGTCCTGGTGAACGGCACCTATGACCCCCACTTGCGGGTGACGACCACCCGGGTGAGGTTTCGCGTGCTCAACGCGTCCAACGCGCACGTGTTCCACCTCGGCTTCGCCGACGACCGCGCCTACCACGTCGTCGCCACCGACGCGGGGCTGGTCGACCGCCCGGTGCCGGTGCGCAGGATCAGGGTCAGCCCGGGCGAGCGCTTCGAGATCGTGGTCGGGTTCCGGCCCGGCGAACGGGTGGTGCTGAAGGGCTTCGGCGGCGACGACGAGATCGACAGCGGCGACTACGACATCCTCGAGCTCCGGGCCGCGACCCGGCTCACCCCGTCCGCCGGGCTGCCGGGCACGCTCACCGACCTCGCCCCACCGGCCGCGGGCGGGAGGGTCCGCACGTTCCGGCTGGGCGGGTCGAACGTCAACCACCAGAACATGGACATGACCCGCGTCGACGAGGTGGTGCCGGCCGGCGCCCACGAGGTGTGGGAGCTGGACAACGTCACCTTCGACCACAACTTCCACATCCACGAGGCGCGGTTCCGCGTGCTGGACGTGGACGGCCGGCCGCCCGAGGAGTACCAGCGCGGACCGAAGGACACGGTGTTCGTGCCCGGGCACGCGTTGGTGCGGGTGGCGGTGGAGTTCGGGCGGTACGTCGACCCGGCGACGCCGTACATGTACCACTGCCACATCCTGCGCCACGAGGACAACGGGATGATGGGCCAGTACGTGATCGTCGAGCCCGGCACCGAGGACAGCGTGCCTCGCTCGGCCCCCACGACGGGCCACGGCCACGGACACTAGGTCCGCAGCTGCGCGATGCGGGCGTCCAGGTTGCGGAAGTGCTCGACCATCGCGTGCTCGGCGCGGGCCACGTCGCGCTTGCGGAGGGCGGTGACGATGGCGCGGTGCCGGCGCACGGTCTGCGCCGGGTCGGGGTCGGTGACGCCGAGGCGGTGGTTGACCCGGTGGAACACGTCCCAGAAGGCACGCAGCAGCTGGGTGACGAGCGCGTTGTTCAGCGACCGGTACAGCAGCTCGTGGAACTCGCGGTCCTCGTCGGCGAACGTGTCGCCCTTCTTCGCGTGTTCGGCCATCCGCTTCGTGACCTCGTCCAGCGCGGCGAGGTCCTCCTCGGGCACGGTCGCGGCGACCCGGCGGATCAGCGCGGCCTCCAGGGCCTCGCGGACCTCCAGGATCTCCTCCATCGAGCGCAGGTCGCGGCCGATGTCGTGCAGCGCGCGGAACGTCAGCCCGTCGGCCAGCGGGTCCAGCGACAGGCGGCCGACGTAGGTGCCGTAGCCGTGCCGGATCTCGACGATGTCCAGCGCCTGCAACGCCTTCAGCGCCTCACGGATCGAGTTGCGGCTGACCCCGAGCGCCTCGACCAGCTCGGTCTCGGTCGGCAGCGGGTCGCCCGACCGCAGCCCCCGGCTCAGGATCAACCCGGTGATCTCGTCCCGGATCGCCCTGCTCATCCTCGTGGCCACGCGGTTCATCGGCGCCGGCGCCTGCTGCTCTGTCAACTGCGACCTCCCTAACGGGCCAACCCTAGAGGAGGCCGGCATCCACCATGTGCTGTCGCACGGCGCCGCGTTCCGTTTCGTTCAACGGGATCATCGGCACGCTGGTCGTGGCGTTCGCGATGACGCCACGTGCCACCAGCCCCTCCTTGAACGCGCCCATCGCCGAGGAGTACCGACCGATCCGGCCGTCCCCGACGTTGATGATCCGGAACAGCGTCCGCAGCCGCGCCTGCTCGGTCCTCGCCGCGGCCCAGTCGCCGCGCCGGGCCGCCTCGTACAGCCGCACGTAGCCGGCGGGGTCGACGTTGCCGAGGCCGGGCACCAGGCCGTGGGCGCCGAGGAACAGCACGACGTCGGCCATCACCTCCGAGCCGGTGAGGCAGCGCACCGGCACGGGCGCCTCGAGCAGTGTGCGCAGGGCGTCCAGGTCGCCGCTCGAGTCCTTGACGGCGTCGATCGTGCCGTCCTCGGTGAGCGCCAACACCACGTCCGTGGGCAGCTTGTGGCCGACCGACACGGGGATGTCGTAGGCGAGGAGCGGCAGGTCCACGGCGGCGCGGATGGCCCGGAAGTGGCCGGGGAACTCGACCGGGTCCGTCGGCGCGTAGAACGGCGCGGTCGCCACGAGCGCGTCGGCACCCGCCGCCTTGGCGGCCTTCGCGTGCTCGATCACCCTCGGCGTGGTGGTGTCGATGACGCCGGCGAGCACCGGCACCTGCCCGGCCGAGACCCCCGCGACGACCTCGAGCACCCGGTAGCGTGTGTCGTCCGGCAGGTAGGCGACCTCGCCGGTCGACCCGGTGACGAACAGCGCGTGCATGCCGTTCTCGATCAGGAAGCCCGCGAGGCGTTCCAGCGAGGGCACGTCGAGTTCCCGTTCGGGGGTGAGTGGCGTGCACACGGGTGGCACCACGCCGTGGAGCTGTGTCAAAGCGTCTCCCTCCGCGGATCCCTTGCGGACCGCGGCCGGTTCGGCATACGGTCGCCAGACATCCTACGTCCTATGTCCTATGTCTTCGTACAGCTGGAGAGAAATCGTGGATTCAGTCGTGCGGCACCGCCTCGGAGGGTTCGGGTTCGGGGCCGACTACAACCCCGAGCAGTGGCCGGAACCGGTGTGGGACGACGACGTCGCGCTGATGAAGGCGGCCGGCGTCACGATGGTGTCGGTCGGCATCTTCGGCTGGGCGCACACCGAGTCCACACCGGGGGAGTTCGACTTCGGGTGGCTCGACCGGGTCATGGACCTGCTGTCCGCCAACGGGATCGGCGCCTGCCTGGCCACGATGACCGCGTCCCCGCCGCCGTGGCTCGCCCGCCTGCACCCGGAGACGCTGCCGCGCCGCGCGGACGGCACCGTGCTGTGGCCGGGGGGCCGCCAGCACTACTGCCCGTCCAGCCCGGTCTACCGCGAGCACGCCGCCCGCCTCGTCGAGGCACTCGCCACCCGCTACGCCGGCCACCCCGCGCTCGCCATGTGGCACGTGAACAACGAGTACGGCTGCCACGTCCCCGAGTGCTTCTGCGACGTCTCGGCCACGGCCTTCCGCGACTGGCTCGCCGGCCGCTACGGAGATGTGAGCGTGCTCAACGACGCGTGGTCCACCACGTTCTGGGCGCAGCGCTACGGCGACCTCGCCGAGGTCCTGCCGCCCCGCACCGCGCCGACGTTCCGCAACCCCGCGCACGTGCTGGACTACAGGCGCTTCTCCTCGCACGCCCTGCTCGAGTGCTACCTGATGGAGAAGGAGATCCTGCGCCGGGTCACCCCCGACGTGCCGGTGACCACGAACTTCGTCGGCGCCTGGCACCGCGTCGACGTGACGGACTGGGCGCCGCACCTCGACGTCGTGTCCTACGACTCCTACCCCGACCCGCACGACCGCGACACGGTGATCCAGGCGGCGTTCATGTACGACTGGATGCGTTCCCTGCACGGCCGGCCGTGGCTGCTGCTGGAACAGGCGCCGAGCGCGGTCAACTGGCGGGAACGCAACGCACCCAAGGCCCCGGGGGAGATGCGGCTGTGGAGCTACCAGGCCGTGGCCCGGGGCGCGGACGCGGTCATGTACTTCCAGTGGCGGCAGTCCCGCGGCGGCGCCGAACGCTTCCACTCCGCGATCGTCCCGCATGCGGGCGTTCACACCCGCGCCTTCACCGAGACCTCGGCCCTCGGTGCGGAGCTGGCGAGGTTGGAACCGTTGCTGGGCGCGGATGTGAGCGCTCACGTCGCGCTCGTGACCGACTGGGCGAGTGGCTGGGCGTTGCAGGGCACGGCGCTGCCCGCGTCGGACCTGTCGCTGGAGGAGACCAACGTCGCGCACTACCGGCCGCTGTGGCACGCGAACATCCCCACCGACGTCGTGCCGCCGACCGCCGACCTGGGCCGGTACCGGCTCGTCGTCGTGCCCAACCTCTACGCGGTGGACACCGAGGTGGCCGCGCGGCTCACCGAGTACGTGCGTGGCGGCGGGCACCTGGTCATGTCGTACTTCTCGGGGATCGTGGACACCCATGAGCGCGTTCACCTCGGCGGCTACCCCGGCCCGTTCCGCGAGCTGCTGGGCCTGACGGTCGAGGAGTTCTGGCCGCTGCCGGCCTGGGGCACGACCACGCTCGGCTCGGGTGCGACGGGCACGCTCTGGTCCGAGTGGATCAGGCCCGAGGGCGCCGAGGTGCTGGACACGTTCACCCACGGGGAGCTCGCCGGCCGGCCCGCGATCACCCGGCACGCGTTCGGCGCGGGCGTGGCCACCTACCTCGGCACCCGCCCCGACGAGGTGACCATGGCGGCGGTCCTGGCCCGGGCGCTGGCCGACGCCGGTGTCCCGGTCCCGGCGCTGCCGGCGGGGGTGGAGCAGGTCCGGCGGGGGGAGTGGCTGTTCCTGTTGAACCACAACGAGAACGAGGTGGTCGTGCCGGTGCCGGAGGGGGCGACCAACACCCTCACCGGCGTGCCGCTGAAGGCGGAGGAGCGGCTCGCCGGTCGAGGAGTGCTGGTCGCCCACCTGCCCGCCTAGCGACGACCGCCACGCCCTGAAGGACCCCTTCGGGACACTCAACGTCCTGAAGGGGTCCTTCAGGGCATCGTGGGTGGCGGTCGTCGCGTCGGTGGTCACCGCTAGTCCAGGTCCTGCATCGGGAGCTGGCGGAAGGTGATCGTCTCGTACGTGCCGGTCACGCCGGTCTCGTACAGCAGGCCGACCGCCGACCCGGACAGCTGCACCAGGTCGGAGTAGGCGGCGGGCGCGTCGGAGACGAGCATCGTCTGCCGCCACGTCCGGCCCCCGTCGCCGCTCGCCCGGATCGCGAGCGACCGCCGGGACGTCGGGTTCGACGGTCCCGCGAACAGCAGCAGGTCCGGCCGCACGGTCTGCAGCACGCTGCCCTCCACCTTCGGGATCGACAGCCCCGGCTGCGGCTGGTACGGCGCGGCCAGCGACGTGCCGCCGTCGGTGCTGTACGCGTCGACCCGGTTGGCGCCGGTGCCCTGGTTGCGGCTGTTGAAGTACAGCCGGCCGTCGGGCAGCTGCGCCACGGTCGTCTCGTTCGCCGCGATCATCGGGTCGGTCCGGTCCTCGCTGAAGCCGATCCGCCACGTGCGGCCGCCGTCGTCACTGACCAGGTCGTGGCCGCCGTAGTACTTCGCCTCGGTGCCCACGTCCGTGGAGCCGGCCGGCGGCGCGGTGGAGTGGTTGGCGGGCACCACGATCCGGCCGTTCCGCAGCACGATCGCGTGACCGGGGCCGGTGGCGTACCAGCGCCAGTCGGCCTTCTTCGCGACCGACGTGATCTCCTTCGCCGGTGACCAGCCGCGGCCGTCGTCCGTGCTGCGCTGGACGAACACCCGGCGACTGTCCTGTGCGGACACCGTGCCGGACATGATCTCCTTCTCGGTGACCCGTCCGTTGCGGGTGGTCAGCAGGACGACGGTGCCGTCCGGCAACACGACGGGCGCGGGGTTGCCGGCCGTCGCGTTGCCGTTGTCCGACACCACGGTCATCGGACCCCACGTGCAGCCGCCGTCGGACGAACGGCGCTGCACGACCCGGATCGCGCCGGTGTCTCCGGCGGATTCGACCCGGCCCTCCGCGAACGCCAGCACGGTGCCGTTCCTGGCACGCACGACGGCCGGGATGCGGAAGGTGTTGTAACCCTGTGTGCCGGAGACGAACGGCACCGACGTGCAGCCCTGGCCCGGCAGCGGCTTCACCGTGTCGAGCGGCAGCCGGAGCACCTCCCCGTCGCGGATGTCCGCGTTGGACTGCCGGATCCGGTCCAGCTCCGAAGTGGACAGAGCACGCCGGTACAGGCGGACCTCGTCGAGCGTGCCGTCCAGGCGCTGCAGGTAGTCCTGCCGCTCGCCGAGGTGGATCTGCCAGGACACGCGTTCGCTGACCGACCCGGCCACCGCCGGCCCGGATGCCGCCAGCACACCGTCGACCCACAGCGTCAGCTGCCCGTTCGCCCGCTGCAGCGCCACGTGGTGCCACTGGTTGTCGGCGTAGGCGGACGTGGTGGCGATCTGGGACGTGCCCTTCGCGGTCGTCATCAGCGCGACGAGCCGGTTGCTGGCTGGCTCACCCCGCAACCACAACTGGGGCGCGGTCGAGCCCATGCCGCCCAGCCACAGCAGTGCCTGCTGGGCCGTGGAAGCGCCGTACCGGAACCACGCCGTGTAGGTCAGGTCACCGTCACCCGGCAGCTGCGCGGCGTTGTACGGCACGCGGAGGTAGTCGTCCACGCCGTCGAGTTCCAGGCCGGTACCGAACCTCCCGGCGACCGGGGTGGCGCCGCCCAGCACGTACGCGTCCGCGTGTGACGCCGACGTGTCCGGCGTGGTCGGGCCGACCGGCTTGCGGAAACCGAGGTAGTCCTCGGTGAAGCGGGCGAAGCGGATCTCGTCGCGTGCGTCGACCGGACCGCCCTCGTACAGCAGGCCGATCTCCGCGTCACGCACGCGTGCCGAGCTGATCTGCACCAGATCCGAGTAGCCGGACCAGTCCGACGTGATCCGCGTGCCCTGCTCGGCGCTCTCCCAGCTGCGGCCGCCGTCGTAGGACGAGCGGATCATCATCCAGCGCCGCCGGTCCGTGTCGGACGGCGAGGAGAACAGGACCCGGTCCGGGCCCGGGCGGTCCAGGTGCAGCACCGCGCCCTGCACGGTCGGGGTCACGAGGTCGGGGATCGCGGTCCACTGTGTACTGAACGTGTCGCCGCCGTCCCTGCTGACCGCGTAGGACCGGTTGCCGACCGCCGTGCCGCCCTGCTCCCGCGCGCCGGCGTACACCGACCCGTCGGCCAGCTCGGTGACCGTGATCTCCTGTGGCTTCTGGGTGAACGTGCCGCCCTGCGGGAACGTGATGCTGCCGTTCGCGCCGACGTGCCAGGTGCGGCCGTGGTCGTCGCTGTACACGAGCGCGCCGTCGTTGCGGTAGGCGGCCTTCCCGTCGCTGACCTCGCCGCTGATCCCGAACACCAACCGGCCCGCGTGGCGGCCCTTCGTGAGCTGGATGCCGTGCACCGGGCCGGTGGCGACCCACCAGTCCCACTCGGGCAGCTTCATCTGCGCGCTCATGTCGACGGGCGCGGACCAGGTGGCGCCGTCGTCGTCGCTGTACTGCAGGTGCGGGAAGCGTGGGCACGGCGTGTCGCACGCCTTGTCGTCGGTGCGGCCCTTGTTGTAGGTGCTGACCAGGAAGATGCGGCCGGTGACCTGGTCCACAATGGGCACCGGGTTGCCGTGGGTGTCGCCGCCGCCCTCGTTGACGAGCCGCAGCGGCGACCAGGTGCGGCCGCCGTCGGTGGACCGCTTGAGCACCAGGTCGATGTCGCCGGTGTCGCCGCAGTTGTTGACGCGCCCCTCGGCGAAGGCGAGCAGCGTGCCCTTCTTGCTCCGGACGACCGCGGGGATGCGGAAGCAGGCGTAACCCTGCTCGTTCGCGGCCCTGAACAGCACCTGCTGGTCAAGGGCCGGCGCCGCGGCGGGCGCCGGCTCGGCGGCGGCGGACTGCGTCAGACCCGTCGCCACGACAAGGGATAACAGACCTGCCCAGAAGGCTTTCACGACCACGTCCTCTACGACTCGGGGTGAATGCAGCGATAGGTGTGGCCCGCGCCGGCCGTGGCGAGCGGCGGCAGTTCGGCCGCGCACTCCTCGGTCGCCTTCCAACACCGGGTACGGAAGTTGCAGCCACTCGGCGGGTTCGTCGCCGACGGCACCGGTCCACTCAGGACGATCGGCTCGACGGCGTGCCGGAGGCTGGGGGTGGCCGAGAACAACGCACGCATGTAGGGGTGGTGCGTGCTCGCCGGCACGGCCGTGGCTGGCGCCTCCTCGACGATCCGGCCGAGGTACATCGTGATGATCCGGTCGCTCATCCGGCGGACCGTCTGGATGTCGTGCGACACGAACACCATGGCCAGCCCGAGCCGCTCACGCAGGTCGATGAGCAGGTTCAGGATCTGGGCGCGCACCGAGACGTCGAGTGCCGACGTGGGCTCGTCGGCCACCAGCAGCTTCGGCCGCAGCGCCAGGGCCCGGGCGATGGCGACGCGCTGCCGCTGCCCGCCGGAGAGCTGCCCCGGCACGGCGTCGGCGACGCTGTCCGGCAGGCCCACCAACGACATCAGCTCACGGACCCGGTCGTCGCGCTCCTGCGGCGTGCCGTCCCGGTGCACGTCCAGCGGATCGCGGATGATCTTCGCGACCGAGAGCCGCCGGTTCAGCGCGGTCGACGGGTCCTGGAACACCATGCCCACGTCGCGGCCGAACCGTTCCGCGCGCTGCGTCGCGGACATCTCCCACAGCGACTCGCCCGCGTAGTGCACCGTGCCCCGCGTCGGCCGCTGCAGGCCGACGATCACCTTGGCCAGGGTGGACTTCCCGCAACCGGACTCGCCGACCACGCCGACGGTCTCGCCGGCGTCGAGCGCCAGGTGCGCGTCCGTGAGCGCGTACACGTCGTCGTGCCCGAACAACCGGCGCGCCCGGATCCGGTGCACCACGTGGACACCGGCCAACTCAAGCAGACACTGTGACACTGGTTCGCTTCGCTGCTCTCCGCTACCCGCCTCCTTCCCTCCTGCGCTGCTCGCCGTTCGTTCCTCACGGCTGCGCTGCTCGTCGGTCCACTCGGCGGACGCTCCGGTCGCTGCGCTCACGTGGTCACCACCGGCTGTTCCGCGGGAAAGTGGCAGGCGAACGCGTGCTCCCGCGCGTCGCCGGTGTGGGCGGGCGCCTGCTCGTGGCAGATCGCCCGCGCCGCGGGGCACCGGTCGGAGAACCGGCAGCCCGGTGCGAAGTCCGCGGGGGAGGGCACCACCCCCTTGATCTGGGTGAGCCGTTCCTCGTTCTCCTCCAGGGACAGCACCGCCGACAGCAGGCCACGCGTGTAGTGGTGGCGCGGCTCGCCGACGACCCGCGCGATGGCACCGGTCTCCGCGACCTGCCCGCCGTACATGACCACCACGCGATCGGCCACTTCGGACACCAGCGCGAGGTCGTGGGAGACCAGGATGAGCGCGAACCCCATCTCCTCCTGGAGCCGCAGCAACAGCTTCATGATCTGCGCCTGCACGGTCACGTCCAGCGCGGTCGTCGGCTCGTCCGCCACGATCAGCTTCGGGCTGCGCGAGAGCGCCATCGCGATCAGCACCCGCTGCCGCTGCCCGCCGGACAGCTCGTGCGGGTAGGACCGCAGCGTGCGTTCCGGGTCGAGGTTCACGAGCTCCAGCAGCTCGGCCGGGGTGCGGGTGCCACCGCGCCGGGTGAACTGCCGCAGCTGCGCGCGGATCGTCATCGCCGGGTTCAGCGAGCTGAGCGCGTCCTGGTAGATCATCGCCAGGTCGTGGCCGAGGTAGCGGCGGCGCCTGCGCGGGGTGAGCGCTAACAGGTCCTGCTGCGCGAACCGGAGCTGCCCGGACGTCCGCGCCGTGTCCGGCAGCAGGCCCATGATCGCCAACGAGGTGATGGTCTTGCCGCAGCCCGACTCGCCGATCAGGCCGAGCACCTCGCCGGACCGCACCGAGAACGACACGTCGTCCACCACGCGGACCCCGTTGTGCCGGTCCCGGAACGAGATCGCCAGGTGCTCGACGTCCAGCACGCTCGGCCGGCCGTCCAGGTCGCGAGCGCTCACCGCCAGCCGCTCGCCGGCCTCCCGCAGGCCCGCGATCGGGAGCACGGCCTCGGCCGGCTGCTCGGCGGGTGCCGCGGCGGCCTTCCTGGCCTCCCGGCCGGCCTTCGCGCGGCGGGCCGACGGCGTGGCCCACGCGTCCGAGATGCCCTCGGACAGGATGTTGAGCGCTAACACCGTGACGAGGATCAGCAGGCCGGGGAACAGGGTCGCCCACCAGCCGCCGGTGAGCACGAGTTCCTTCCCGCCTGCCAGCACCGCGCCCCACGACGGGTCCGGCGCCTGGATGCCGGCGCCGATGAACGACAGCGACGCCTCGAACACGATCGCGTCCGCGACCTGCACGGTGCAGAACACCAGCACCGGCGCCGCGCAGTTGACCGCGACGTGGCGGGTGACGATGTACCAGCGGCGGGCGCCGATGACCCGCTCCGCCGCGACGTAGTCCTCGCTGTACTGCGCCAGGATGTTGGCGCGCACAACGCGGGCGACAGGTGGGGTGTACAGGAAGGCGATCGCCAGGATCAGCACCGGCAGGCCCCGCCCGAACACCGCGACCAGCACGGCCGCGAGCGCGATGCCGGGGAAGGCCATGACCACGTCCAGCACCCGCATGATCACCTGGTCGACGCGCCGGCCCGAGGTGGCCGCGACCGCGCCGATCACCGCGCCGGCCACCAGCGCGACGGCGACCGAACCGAGGCCGACGGCCAACGACCAGCGGGCGCCGTAGATGAGCCGGGTGTAGATGTCGCGGCCGGACGAGTCGGTGCCGAGCCAGAACTCGCCGTTCGGGCCCGTGACGTCGTCGCCTGTGGTGTACGGGTCGTGGTTGGTGATCAGCGGGGCGAGCGCCGCGGCGAGGACCAGCAGCGCGAGTATGCCCAGTGACACCCACGAGAGGAGGTTCAGGCGGCGGAACCGGGCGCCCCGGCTCAGCCGTTCCACCAGACCGGCGCGTATCACGAGTGGCTCCGCAGGCGTGGGTTAGCGATCACATACAGGATGTCGACGATCAGGTTGACCAGCACGAACATGAGCGCGATCGTGATCACGAAGCCCTGGACCTTCGTGGTGTCGCCGTCGCCGACGGCCTGGATCATGTTCTGCCCCATGCCTGGCAACGCGAACATCGTCTCGATGACCACCGCGCCGCCGAGCAGGTAGCCGACCCGCAGGCCGAGCACGGTGAGCGGGTTGACCAGCGCGTTGCGCAGGACGTTGCGGCCCACCACCACGACGGGTGGCAGGCCGCCGCCGCGGGCGGTGCGCACGTAGTCCTTGTCCAGCTCCTCCACCATGGACGTGCGGATGATCCGGGTGAGCTGGGCGGCGACCGGCATCGCGAGCGCGATCGCCGGCAGGGTCATCGAGTTCAGCCAGCCGGAGAACGAGTCCTGCGGGCTGATGTAGCCGCTGGTGGGGAACAGTCCCTTGCCGACGGCCAGCCACTGCACCAGCAGCAGCGCGATCCAGAACGCCGGCGCCGCGACGCCCGCGAGCGACACGACGCGGATGACCTGGTCCGGCCACCGGTCCCGGTACAGCGCCGACGTGATGCCGAACAGCAGCCCGAGGACGATGGCGATGACCAGGCCCATCAGCGTCAGCTGGACGGTCAGCGGCAGCGCGGTGGTGATGGTGGCACCCACCGGCTGCTTGGTGATGACGCTGTTGCCGAAGTCGCCGTGCAGCAGCTGCCAGACGAACCGTCCATACTGGACCGGCCACGGGTCGAGGAGGCCGTTCTCCCTGCGGAACTGCTCGAGCTGCGCGTCCGAGGGGTTGGTGTCGCCGAGCGCGGCCACCGCCTGGTCCACCGGGGAGAAGCGCATCACGACGAACACGAACAGCGTCACACCGAGCAGGAGCGGCACCAACGAGACGACGCGCCCGAGCAGCATCCGCAGGATGATCACGACCGCGCCTCGCGGCGGTGGTGGTGGTTAGCTCCGCTCACGCGGAACTCCCCGGCTTGGCCTGGTTCAGGTTGAGGCCGGGGTAGCCCTGGGCCCGCACACCCGAGATGGTCTTCGGGTCCCACGCGGTGCCGAGCTGCGTGAACACCAGCGGGTACACGACGGCCTGCTCGGCCAGCAGGTCGAGTGCCTTCTTGGTGGTCTTCTTCCGCGCGCTCTCGTCGGTCTCCCCGGCGGCCTCGTCGAGCAGCGACATCAGGCTCTGCTGGTCGGGCCCGGTCCACCTGGCGTACTTGGACGCCACGCCCGCGCCCTGGTTGTAGTAGTAGCGGATGAGCAGGTCCGGGTCGTTGCCGAACTGCTGCGCGTTCTGCGTGGTGGCGACGACCTGGAAGTCGAAACCGCTGTCCAGCTTGGAGAACAGCGCCTTGGTGTCCTGGGTGTCCAAAGTGGTCGTGACGCCGATCGCGTCCCAACCCTCTTTGATGACGTTCACACAGTCGGCGACCAGCGTCGTGTTCGTCGTGGACAGGGTGACCGACAGGCTGGTGATGCCGGCCTGCTTCAACAGGTCCTTCGCCTTGTCCGGGTCGTAGGCGAGGTCGTTGGCGGCCTTCTGGGACTCCGGCAGCTTCGGGTTGATGAACGACGTGCCGGCCGTGCCCTTGCCCTTCAGGCCCACCTTGATCATCTTTTCGCGGTCGACCGCGTGGTGGAGCGCCTGGCGCACCAGCTTGTTGTCGAACGGCGCGTGCGTGGTGTTGAACATCAGCCACAGGTTGTTGCCGCCGTCGGCGAACTGGACGGTGCGGCCGTCCTTCACGAGCTGGTCGGCGTTGGCCGGCGGGATGTTCTCGACGATCTGCGCGGCCGGCTTGGCGCCGGAGATCTTCGCGACGCGCGGAGCGGCCTCGACGATCGAGTTCCACAGCATCTTCTTGTAGACGGCCGGGCGCGGGCCGTTGTAGTCCGCGAACTTCTCGAAGCGGGTGAACGACAACGGCGCCTGCTCGACCACCTTGTACGGGCCGGAGCCGACGACCTTGCCGGCGACCGCGTCGGCCCACTTGCCGTCGAAGACGTGCTTCGGGCAGATCTTGACCGTCTGGAGCCGTTGCAGCACATAAGGGAAGGGCTGGTTGAGCGTGAACCTGACGGTCGTGTCGTCCACCTTGGTCACCTCCTTCAGCCACGGCGTGAGGAAGGTCCGGACCAGGACGTTCTCGGTCGGGTCGAGTGCCCGGGTGAACGTGAACACGACGTCGTCGGCGGTGACGGCCTGGCCGTCGTGCCACTTCGCGCCGTCGCGGAGGACGACCTCGAAGCTGGTGCCGGTCACGTCCTTCGGGAGTTCCTTGGCGAGGCCCGCGTAGGGCTCGCGGCTGATCGGGTCACCCTCCACAAGGGACTCGTAGCTGTGCAGGATGGCCGCCATGGAGAAGGCCGACGCGGTCTGCAGCGGGTCCCACGTCTGGTTGTTGCCGTAACCGATCACCGCGGTGATCGAGTCCACGGTGCTGCCCGTGGCGTTCGTGGAGGCCGGGCCACCACACGCGGCGAGGCTCGACGAGAAGGCGGCCGCGACCCCGGCGAGGCCGGTGAAGCGCAACATGTCCCGACGGCTGAAGGACGAACCGGACCCGGGCGGAGTTTTCGACACCCGCACCTCCTGAACACACGTACCTCATTGGACGACATAGGACATGGGACGTCCTATGAATGGCAGAACCATAGGGCGGTGCTCCCGTGAGGTCAAGAGCGTGTCCGGACCCTGCCGGTGGTCACGAGAGCCAGTGCAGGGACTGGCCGTGACCGGCCGCGTACGCGCGGGGTTCGCCGTCGAGCGTGACCAGGAACAGCGCCCTGCCCGGCTCGGGGGAGGGCGGCGCGTCGACGGGGAACACGCCGGGTCCCTCGTTGGCGATCCAGTGGGCGTCCAGGTTCGTGACGGTCTCGACGAAGGCCGCCCGGTCGTCCTGGCTGAGGTAGGCGAGGACGGCGCTGTGGAAGACCACCAGGGTGGCGTCCCTGGGCGCGGTCGCGGCGAGTGCGGTGAGTTGTGCGTTGAGGTCGCCGGTGACGAGGCGGGGCGGGTCCGCCCGGGCGATCTCGACCGCCGCGGCGAGGCGGGTGCGGCGGTGGTCGTGTTCCGGCCAGATGAGGGCTTCGAGCCAGCGCACGTCGTCCTGGTCGGTGACGTCGAGCGGGTTGAGGTCGATGCCGGCCCGCCAGACGACGGTGGGGAGGGTGTCCGGGAGTGGCGCCGGCCCGGTGACCGCGCAGTCGAGCACGACCGGGCTCCGCGGGTTGAGGTGGGGGTGGTCCGGGTAGCGGTAGCCGTAGCGGTCCGGGTAGAGGCACAGGCCGGCGGAGGCGCCGACCTCGAGGAGGGCGAGCGGCTGGGGGAGGGCGGCCAGGAGGGGGAGGAGGACGGCGCAGCGGCCGGGTTCGTTGGTCTGGGTGCGTTGGGTGAGCATGACCGCGCGCACGTCGGGCCAGCGGTCCCGCAGCGCCTGGCGGAAGGCGGGGAACGGGCCGGCGGGGATGCCGACGTGGCGGGCGGCGGCGAAGAGGAGGTTGGGTTGGGGCACGGGGACGTCGTCGAGCAGCGTGAGCAGTTCGGCGTCGCCCGCGACGCCGAGCGCCCAGTCTTCGTAGGTGGGTGACCAACCCCGGGCCTCGGTTTCGGCGAAGCGCCGGTACAGGTCAGCCGTCGCCATCAGTCGGCTGTTCTCAGCAGTTCGATGAACCGCGCGGCGACGAGGGCCGGGGTGGCGGGGGCGGCGTTGATGGTGCGCTCGCCCCGGTTGACGGTGAGGTGGATCGCCCACCGGCCGTCGGGGAGGTCGATCAGGTCGAGCCAGGTCCGTGAACGGATCCGGTTGCCGGCCTCGTCGCGGCGGGCGGCGTACAGTTTGGCGCCACCGTTGCGCGGGGTGCGCAGCAGGGTGTCCAGGCGCCGCGCCTGTTCCGAGCGGACGGGGCCGCTCGACCTGCGCAGCACCGGCCTGGGGGCCGAGGAGTTGATCTCCTGCTCCCGGACCGACAGCGACTCGCCGCGGGCCGGCGGGACGTCCGGGAGCTGTTCGAGGAGCGCGTCGGCCAGGCGGTCGGCGTTGGCGCGCTGGAACACGACCCGGTCCCCGTGCCGGCGCAACGCGAACGCGCTGCGGCCGTGGGCGGCGGCGAGGACCCCGTAGGTGTCGTCGTTGCCGGTGGCCCAGCCGTAGAACTCGGTGCGGGCGCGTTGGATCGTCGCCAGCATGCCGGTGAAGTCGGCCAGCTGGTCCCGGTCGGCGAGGCCGGCGTCGGCCAGCTCGGCGCGCAGCTCGCGTTCGGCGTCGCCGGTGTACCGGTGCGACACGTACCGCTCACCGCCGGCGAACACCGGGTGCGGGTCGCCGAGGTTCTCCTTGTGGATGAGGCTCACCAGGGGGTGCACGGACAGCTCGACCGCGGATCTGTCGGTACGCACGGTCAGTCGTCCTCGTATTCGTCGTCACCGATGACCTGCGGGGCGGTGAGCACGTCACTGCCGAAGACCCCCTCGGCATCGGCCTCGATGAGGACCTTGCGCTGGTGCTCCTCGTCCTCGTCGCCCTTCCCGCGGTTGCCGACCGGGGCGCCCATCATGCCCGAGCCGGAGCCCCGCGCCGCGGCCGCGGCAGCCCGCTGAGCGGCGGCTTCCTCGGCGGCGAGGGCGCCGGCGCCGAACATGCCGCCACGCATTCCCGGGCCGCGGCCGGGTCCTGGGTTGTTGCCGCCGGGGCCGCTGCCGGGGCCGCTGCCCGGACTGCCGCCTGGGCTGCCGTACGGTCCGCCTGTTCTGCCGCCGCCTGGTCCGCCTGGTCCGCTGGTGGGGAAGCCGACCGGCGGGAACCCGCCGGGTCCCGGTCCGCCTGGCGTCGGACCGGTGGGGACCGGGCCGCCGGGGAAGGGGCCCGAGGGGGGCCGGGGGACGAAGTCACTGGGAGTGGTCTGCTGGGGCTGCTGCTGAGGGCCCGGAACCGATCCCGGCCCTGGTCCTGGTGCCGGTCCCGGTCCGGTTCCGGGGCCCGGCCCGGTGAAGGGCGGCCCGCCGGCCGGCATGCTGCCGGGGTCCCGGCGGCTGAACGGTTCTGACTGGTCGCCCCCGCGTGGTTGCTGCTCGTCGGAGACCTCGATGTAGTCGCCGGTGTCGCCGGTTTGGGTGTCGTTCGGGGTGACGCTGACGTTCATGTCCGACTGCTCGACGGTCGAGTAGGTCGGGGCGTGCTTCTGGTTGTATTCGCTGGCCCCGTCGTAGACGGCGTAGACGTCCATGTTGTGCTGGGCGTCGGCCTGGTAGGAGGTGACCTGCTTCTCGTAGTCCGAGAACGGCAGCGACGGGTCGGTGATGTCCAGCTTCGGCGGCTCCGCGGGCACGGGCTTGAGGCTGTTCGCCGCCCGGTGGAACGATCCGCTCTGCCGATCCAGGAGGTCCTCCGCCCGGCTGAGGAGATTGGCCCCTGCTATCGCGGAAACAGCGAGCGGCTGAACCGCGCCGAACGCTGCCGAACTGGCCTTCCCCTGCCATCCATCCTGTACGAGCGCTCCCTGCTTCCGAATCAGCTCCGCGCGGTGTTCCTCGAGCCGCCACTCCGCGCGTGTGGCATTCTGGGCGTCGTCGAGCCGATCGGTCCCGGGTCCGTTCGCGAAGTACTCGTAGATCTCGTGCGGTGACATCCAGTGCTTGGAGAACTCGCCCACGGCTACGCCCCCTCCTTCATCGTCTGCACGGCGAGCCCAGCGACCTCCGCGGCCTTCTCGCAAGGCTCGATGTTTCCGACGTTGGCCGGCGACAACCGCAGAATCGTCTCGAAAGCCATGTCATCGGCCACTCCGACCACCACCGTGCAGCGGCCTGTGTCGCGGTCGTCGTTACCGCGCGCCACCGCTGGATATCCTTCGATGTCGGACAGCACGTCGAAAAACTCGAAGTCTTTCTTGTTCTCGTACTCCGGGCTCAGTCCGCGTGGGTCATCGACGATAAATACAATCTCGACATAGCCACGTGTTGTTGAATTCTGCCATTCGCAGCCGATGCCGAGGGACACATCGTTGTCAATCTTTCCTGTTGACGGGAGATTGAGCCCTTTCGCCTGGTCGGCCGTAAGGGATCGGCACGGATCCTGCTCGTAGCGAGAAGTGTCGAGCGGGTCGTTCACCTTGGGGGCTCCGGCGAAGGGTAACTCCTCGCCGTTGTCCGAGGACGGCCTGGTCGCGGAGGAGTTGGCCGGTAGCGGGTCACCGTCGCTCGTCGTCGTGCATGCGGAGACAACCGCGAGGCCAAGCATGCAGGTCAGAAGGAGCGAACGTCGGAAGAGCATGTGTCAGACCCCGCCCTGAGGACCCTGCGGGCCCGTCTTGTGCATCTCGGTCACATTGGTGTGTTCAACGCCGAGGTAGTCGTCGAGTGCGTCCTGGAACAGTTGAGCCTGACGAACGCAGTAGTCCCGGTTGTGCTCCACGTATTCCCGGTAGGACTCGCCCGACCGGTTTGCTGCCTTCGTGTGGAACAGGCTGGCGAAATCTTCGGCCGGTGGCTTGATCCTGCCCATTCGAACGGCGTTCGTCACAGACTTGTCGTAGCTGTCGGCGAGGTCGAGCCAGTTCTTGACGATGGCGCGCATGTCAGCCTCGTCGAAGGCGTAGCTGCCGGTTGCTGGCGGGGTCTGGTTGGTGAAGAAGCCGCTCAGTTGTGCGTTGATGTTGTCGTGGTGTGTGTTGCCCCCCATGGTGCCCCTCCCCTGGTCCCGGGTGACCTGTCCGGGACGCTCGGTAGCTGAGCATACGACATGCGTGTTCGGGGCGTGGGGGACTTCCCGGAACGGGTGAGGGTGGTGGGAGGTGACGGTGTGTGACCGCGTTGCCAGAGTCATCGTGGGTGCTGGACTCGCCCCGTGATTACGCTTCCTTCTTCATTGTCTGCACCGCCATCCCAGCGACTTGGGCAGCCATCTGGCAGGGGTCTTTTTGTCCGACGTTGGCCCGCGACAACTGCACATTCGAGGCGAACATCATGTCGTCGGCAACGCCGACGAGCACGATGCAGTATCCGTTGTCGCGATCGTCGATACCATCGCGCGCGATCGCCGGGTAACCTTCGATATCCGGCAGTACTTCGAAATAGGCGAACTTCTTTCGAGCTCTGTACACTGGGCTGAGGCCGCGTGGGTCGTCGACGATAAATTCAATCTGAACGTAGCCGCGGGTTGACAGATTCTTCCATTCGCAACCTATGCCCAGAAGTACTGTGTCGTCGATCTTGCCCGTCGCTGGAAGCTTGAGGGATTCAGCCTGGTCCGCGGTGAGAGACTGGCACGGATCCTTCTCGTAGCGAGACGTGTCCAGAGGATCCTTCACCTTTGGTGCGCCACCAAATGGCAGCTCTTCTCCGTTGCTGGACGTCGGGACCCCTGTCGATTCAGCCGGTAGCGGGTCGCCCTCGCTTGTGGTTGTGCACGCGGAAACGGCCATGACGCCGAGCAGGAGCACCGAGACTAGTGGCCGTCGAATGAGCATCCTTCAGATCCCGGGCTGGGGGCCCTGTGGGGCCGTCTTGTTCATCTCGGTGACATTGGTGTGCTCGACGCCGAGATAGTCGTCGAGAGCGTTCTGGAACAGCTGGGCCTGTTGGATACAGTAGTCCCGGTTGTGCTCGATATACCTCAGGTAGGACTCACCGGACCGGTTGGCCGCGTCAGCATGGAGCCGGCTGGCGAAGTCATCGGCTGGCGGGTCGATCGTCTCCATGTGGTACACGTTGTTCCTCGCGGATTTGCGGTAGCTGTCGGCGAGGTCGAGCCAGTTCTTGATGATGGTGCGCATGTCAGCCTCGTTGAAGGCGAAGCTGCCTGTCCCCGAGTCTTGTGGGGTGTCGTTCGTGAAGAAGCCGCTTAGTGAGGCGTTGATGCTGTCGCGGTGTGGTTGGTCGCCCATGTTGACCCCTCCCCTGGTTCCGGGTGACCTGTCCGGAACGCTCGGTAGCTGAGCATACGACATGCGTGTTCGGGGCGTGGGGGACTTCCCAGAACGGGTGAGAAGCGGGGGTGGTGACGGTCTGTAATCGATGTTGGTGGCAGCAGGTGGTCATGGCTGGAGCCGCGGCTGTTACGTGTCTCGTGCGGTGGCGTTTAGTTCTAGTGCGTGTTGAGTTCGCCTGCGGCTACGCACCCTTCTGCATGGTCTGCAGAGCCAGGCAGGCCACTTGTGATGCCGCTTCACATGGGTCCCGCTGCCAACGTTGGCCGTGACAGCTGCACCCTCGACTCGAACGCCATGTCATCGGCTGCGATCAGGGCCTTGTACGGTGTCAAGCCGTACTAGTTGTCCCCCTCTTTCATCGTCTGTAACGCCATGCTGGCGACGCGGGCGGCCTCGGTGCACGGCTTCTTCTTTCCGACATTGGCCTCCGACAACCGTAGGATTACGGCAAAGGCCATGTTGTCGGCCACGCCGACGAGTACGTCGCAGTGGCCGATATCGCGATCGTCGGGATCGTCTCGTGCTATCGCTGGATATCCTTCGATATCTGGCAGTTCTTCGAAGTACGCGTACTTCTTTCGGTTTTTGTACTCGGGGCTCAGGCCTCGTGGGTCATCGACGATGAAAGCGATCTTGACTTCGCCGCGTGTGTCTTCATTGAGCCAGTCGCATGCCGTGCTGAGCGCTACTTTGTTGTCGATCGTGCCTGTGGTGGGAAGGTTCAGGGATTGTGCTTGGTCTGCGGTGAGGGATCGGCATGGATCCTGTTCGTAGCGGGAGGTGTCGAGTGGATTGTCTACTTTGGGGGCTCCGGCGAACGGCAGTTCTTCTCCGGTTCCGGACGTCGGGGAGACCGAGTCGGAGGTCGGGTCGGCCGGTAGCGGATCGCCTTCGCTGGTGGTGGTGCACCCGGAGGTGAACGCGAGACCGATCAGGCACGCTGCAAGCAGGGAACGTTGGATGAGCATGCCTCAAATCCCGGGCTGTGGGTCTTCTGGGGCCGTCTTGTTCATTTCGGTGACGTTGGTGTGCTCGACGCCGAGATAGTCGTCGAGCGTTTTCTGGAAGAGATCGGCCTGCTGCTTGCAGTAGTTTCGATTATGCGCGAGATAACTTTTGTAGGAATCACCCGATCGGTTGGCCGCTACCGCGTGGAGCCGGCTGGCGAAGTCCTCGGCTGGCGGGTCGATCCTTGTCATGATCGTGGCGTTATCCAGTGAATCTTCGTAACTGTCGGCGAGGTCGAGCCAGTTCTTGATGATGGTGCGCATGTCAGCCTCGTTGAAGGCGAAGCCGCCTGTCCCCGAGTCTGGTGGGGTGTCGTGTGTGAAGAAGCCGCTTAGTGAGGCGTTGATGCTGTCGCGGTGTGGTTGGTCGTCCATGCGGCCCCTCCCCCTGCTCCGGGTGACCGGTCCGGAACGCTCGGTAGCTGAGCATACGACATGCGTGTTCGGGGCGTGGGGGACTTCCCGGAACGGGTGAGGGGTGGGGTGTGGTGACGGTGTGTGACCGGCCTAGCAGCAGTAGTGGTGGGTTCGCTCGGGCTCGTGCCACCAGTACTCGTCGTCGTGGGTGTGGACGGGTGTGGGGGCTTGGGTGGCCAGGGCTGGGACCTCGGCTGCCGTGGGGGAGCGGAACGGGGTGAGGAGGTCGTCCACGGTGTGGAGTTTGCCTGCTGCCATCACCATGTGGACGGCTGCCGCGGCTTTGATGTCGGTCAGGGGGTTGCCTTTGACGAATGACAGGTCGGCTTGCGTGCCTCGGTGGATTTCTCCCAGTTGGCCTTTGTGGTTCAGCCAGCGGGCCGGGTTGCGGGTGGCTGTCGTCAGGGCCTCGTACGCGGTGAAGCCGAAATGGACTTTCGCCTGTAGGTTTGTGTGTAGGGATACTGCTGGGTTGTCCAGTGGGGCGTCTGTGCCGGATATTACGAAACCGCCCGCTCGGTGGATTCTCAGGACCATGTTCACGTTTGCTGCCAGCAACGCCAGTACGGGTGCGTTCGCGGGGGTTTGGGCCGCGTCCGCTTTTGCCACGTATGCCGCGTACTCCCAGGCGGGGAAGAGGGTCCTTGTGCGGACGTCCTCCACCAGGGAGCGGTCGAACGCGTACATTGCCGCCGAGTTGAACAGGGTTGGGGTGATCGACATGCCGGACTCGGCGAACAGTGTCACCGCGTCGCCGTAGGATCGGCCCAGCCTGGACACCGTGTGGGAATAGCCCAGGCGGTTCGTCGCGCCTGTGTGTTCCATGCCGTCCATGCCGATTCGTTCCGCCGGGTACAGGTAGTGGGACGACAGCGGCAGGCCCAGGCGATGGGCGGCGGCCACCACTCGGCGTTGGTATGCGACCGGTAGGCGGACGTACGTCTTGATCAGGTCGTAGCCCAGGGCCCTCGCACGCTCCAGCTCCAGCGACAGCTGCCCGACCGACCTCGTCGTGCGCATGAAGTTGTAGTAGACCCTCGAACCGTCTATCGCCTCGCCTGTGCCCAGGTATCTGGGGCCGACTCGGTCGCCGGACTCCAGGGCCTCGCGGGTTTCCACGTACTGGTATGCGGGGTCGCCCGGCGACCGGACCGTGGTGATCCCGTACGCCAGCCACAGGCGGCCCTGACGATCACCCCACTGTCGTCCGCGTAGGTGCCAGTGGACGTGGGCGTCGATCAGGCCGGGCATGACGGTGAGCGTGCGGGCGTCCACTGTGTACGGACGGCCACCGGCCGGCAGCACGTCGGCCACCTTTCCGTTGTCCACCACGATGTCGACCGACTCGTGGAGGCGGGTGGAGCGGCCGTCCCACACCGCGCCGGCGCGGATCACGTCGTGTTGGCGCACCCGGGCGGGGCGCCAGCGGAGGGACAGGGGCACGTCCCGGGGTGCGCCGCCGGTCAGGGCTGTCCGGCGTAGGGAGCCGTTGTGCAGGTATAGCAATTGGGAAGAACCCAGCCAGGACAGGGAGTCCGTCACCTCGTGGGTCACCTGGCGGGCCGGGCCGGTAGGCGTGCCGTCCGCGGACACCGGGACCACCCACGCGCAGGACTCGACCACGAACGCCAGGTGGCGACCGTCCGGGGACCACACCGGGCCGTCGTCGCCGCGGGTCGCTATCGACGCGTGGGGCATCGGTTCGGTGTAGGTCAGTGCGCCGGTCGTCAGGTTCACCGTCAGGATCTGGCTCGTGCCCTCGCGGAACCGCCTCGAGTACGGTTTCACCGCTGCCAGCGCCACGGTCCGGCCGTCGGGGGACCAGGTCGGGCGGCCGGGCATGAACAGGGGCGGCGTCACCTGCCTCGCCGTCCCCGACGACAGGTCCAGGACCCACACCACGCCGTCGTGGTCCGTGTACGCGATTCGGCCGCCGTCCGGGGACACCCCCGGCGCCAGCTGCGCGCCCGGCAGGGCCGACAGGCGGCGTTCGGCACCGGTCGTCAGGTCACGCAGCCACAGGTCCGCGTCGCCGGCGCGGTCCGACGCGTACACCAGCGACCGGCCGTCGGGCGTGAAGTCCGGGTCGGAGTTGAAGTAGCCGTCGGCGACCAGGCGCGTCGGGGTGGGATCGCCGATCTTCAGCAGCCACAACGCGTTCAGCGCGCGGAACGCCACCCGCGTGCCGTCGGGGGACGCCACCGGGGACGCGATCCCGAGCGCCCGCTGCTCCCGCGTCGAGTCCAGGTCGCGTGCCGCACGCTGGTACTCCGAACGCGGCACCACCGGCACGGCCGCCGTGAACGCCACCGTCGCCACCGCGCCGTCGAGCGTCCGCCTGCGAAGTACCCCGTCCGCCGTGTGCAGCAGCTCGGTCGGGGACAGCCACGACGGCGCGAAGCCGAACACGTCCTCGCCCGGCGCGCTGACCACGCGGTCACCCACGACCAGCTCGGCCGTCGCGCCCGCGATCCGCACGTACGCGAGCACCCCGTCCGGCGAGAACGACGGGCCGAACAGCGTCGCGCCGGTCGGGGCCGTCACCGCGCGGGTCACCGTCCCGGTGGACAGGTCGAGCACGTCGATCGCCGTGCCGTCCACCGTGTAGGCCAGGCGGCGGCCGTCCGCCGACCACGCCGGCATGGCCTCCTCGGCCGCCGAGTCGACCCGGGCGGTGACCGTGCCCGTCGCCACGTCCAGGGTGTGGACGCCGTAACTGCCGCCGCGGTCGGACGAGAACGCGATCGTCCTGCCGTCGGGGGAGAAGCGGGGCTCGCGGTGGTCGAACGGGCCGCTCGTCAGCTGCCGGAGCCCGCCGCCGTCGGGGCGGATCGTGTACAGGTGGTAGTTGCCGTCGCGGTACGCCTGGAACACCAGCGTCCGGCCGTCCGGCGACCACGACGGCTGGGTGGCGTCCGTGTCGTCGCCGGTCAGGCGCCGCGCCGGGCCGCCGGCGATCGGCACCGTCCAGATCGCGGTGACCAGGTCGAACGCGACCTGCCGGCCGTCCGGCGACACGTGCGCCGAGATGTTCGTGCCCTCCCGGACGGCGAGCGTCTCGTCCGTGCCGGCGACCGCCGCCTGGCCGGTCAGCACCGACGCGCCGGCCAGCACCCCGGCGCCGACCAGTACGTCCCGACGGGTGAACTCGGACATCGGACCTCCCCAGCACGCGGTGGAGTCATGCCGTTACTCCACGACGTGATCCACCTTGGCGAGAACGGGCCGGGATGTCTACAGGTTTGTGGGCCGGCGCCGGGTCGTAAGCTCGATCCGCCCGAAACCCCGCCGGAACGGAGCCTCCCGCCATGACACCGCAGCCCCCGACCAACGTCCGCGAGCTCGACCTCGAGAAGCCGAACGCCGCCCGCATGTACGACTACTACCTGGGCGGCTCGCACAACTTCGAGTCCGACCGGGCGCTCGCCACGCAGGTCGAGCAGGTCGCGCCGTGGGTGAAGCACGTGGCCGGGATCAACAGAGCCTGGCTGCGGCGGGTGGTGGACTTCCTGATGGCGCAGGGCGTCCGCCAGTACCTCGACCTCGGCTCCGGCATCCCGACGGTCGGCAACGTGCACGAGATCGCGCAGCGGCAGGACCCGGCGACCCGCGTCGTCTACGTCGACTACGAGGCCGTCGCCGTGCACCACAGCTTCGAGCTGCTGAGCGGCAACGACAACGCGACGGTCGTGTGGGCCGACGTGCGCGACCCGAAGTCGGTGCTCGAGCACGAGGAGACCCGGCGGCTCATCGACTTCAGCCAGCCGGTCGGGCTGCTGTGCGCCGGGCTGCTGCTGTTCATCTCGGACGAGTACGACCCCGCCGGGCTGGTCGCCGGCTACCGCGAGGCGTGCCCGCCCGGCAGCTACCTGGCCATCTCCACCATGAGCCAGGACGAGGCCGACCCGAAGACCGCCGGGGAGCTGGCCGGGCTGCTGAAGCTCTACGAGATGGCCGACGAGCGCGTGTACCCGCGCACCAAGGAGACGATCGGCTCCTGGTTCGCCGGCACCGAGCTGGTCGAGCCCGGGCTGACGCTGCTGCACGAGTGGCGGACGGAGACCTCCGCGGAGGGCGACCCGCTGTGGACCCAGCACGCGTCGTCGCCGGCGCGGCTGCTCGGCTACGGCGCCGTCGGCCGCGTGGTCTGACAGGCACCTCTCAGCGCCGTCTCATCTTCCCTTCAGGTTCCCGGCGGACAGTGGCGATCAAGAACGGGGCGTACGAGGGGTTGGCTGATGCGTGGGTTGGTGCGGCTCGCCGGGAGCTGTCTGCTGGCGGGAGTCCTGGTAGCCGCGCTGCTCGCGCCGTTCGTGGTGGGCAGCGGGCTGGCGGCGGGGAAGGTGGCCTCGACGGCCGCCAGCATCTCCCCGGCGTCGCTGGACGGACAGACACCGCTGGTCACGACGGTCACCGACCGCAACGGCACGCCGATCGCGACGATCTTCGACCAGTACCGGCTGCCGCTGACGGCGAAGCAGGTGCCGAACACCCTCAAGGCCGCGATCACCTCCATCGAGGACCGGCACTTCTACACCGAGCACGGCATCGACCCGGCCGCCATGCTGCGTGCGCTGCTGAACAACCTCGACGGCGGCCCCACCCAGGGCGGCTCGACGATCACCCAGCAGCTGGTGAAGAACTACCTGATCAACGTGGTCGACCGGAACGACCCGCAGGCGCAGGCGGCGGACCGGGCCGACACGCTCACCCGCAAGATCCGCGAGGCGCGCTCGGCCGTCGAGCTGGACGGTTCGACGAGCAAGGACGACATCCTCACCGACTACCTGAACGTCGTCGAGTTCACCGGCCGGGTGTACGGCGCGGCGGCGGCCGCGCAGGCGTACTTCGGGGTGAGCGTGGACAAACTGGACATCCAGCAGGCCGCGATGCTCGCCGGCATGGTCAACAACCCGACCCTGTACGACCCGTACGCCCACCCGCAGGCCACGCTCGACCGGCGCGACGACGTCCTCGACGCCATGGCCGAGACCAGGTCGATCACCGCGCAGGCGGCGGCCGAGGCGAAGAGGACGCCGCTGGGTGTGCTGCCGGACGGCCCGCGGGTGCCGGCGAGCACGTGCGCGGGCGCCGCGCCGGACGCCGGGTTCCTGTGCCAGTACGCCCTGACCTACCTGCACTCGGTCACCGGCCTGTCCGGCGACCAGATCGCGACCGGCGGCTACACGATCCGCACCACCCTGGACCCGGCGGTGAGCCAGGCGGCGAAGAACGCGGTCGACGCCAACGTCCCCACCAGGCAGGACGGCGTGGCCAACACGATGGCGATCATCGCGCCGGGCACTGACCGGCACGAGGTCCTGGCGATGGTCGCGAACCGCAACCTCGGCACGGACGCGTCCCGGGGCGAGACCTCGAGCAACATCGTCGCCGAGGTGTCCGACCCGTTCGGCGCGGGCTCGGTGTTCAAGATCTTCACCTCCGCCGCGGCCGTCGAGTCGGGTGCCGCGAACCTGGACACGCCGCTGCCGAACCCGTCGACCGGCTGCTTCGCGCTGTCGGGCAGCCGCTGCTACACGGTGCACAACGACGGGAACTACCCGGACCCGATCACGCTCGCCGACGGTCTCGCGACCTCACCGAACACCGCGTTCGTCGGCCTGGAGACGAAGGTCGGCATGCCCGCGGTGCTGGACATGGCGAACCGGCTGGGCCTGCGCACCACGCTGGCCACGAACGACGCGGGGAAGACGCCCGACACCTCGTCGGACGACCCGCAGCGCGGCGAGCCCCAGTCGAGGTACTTCCTGGACAAGCCGTCGTTCACCCTCGGCAACAGCCCGGTGAGCCCGCTGGAACTGGCGAACGTGTCGGCGACGCTGATGTCCGGCGGCACGTGGTGCCCGCCGGACCCACTCCGGTCGGTGACCGACCGGTTCGGCAAGCCGGTGGCGCTGAGGACGCAGGCGTGTGCGCAGGCGGTGTCGCCGGACGTCGCGAACACCGTGGTGGAGGGGCTCCGCAAGGACACGACCGACGGCACGTCCGCCGCGGCCGCGCGGGACGCGGGCTGGACCCGGCCGGGCATCGGCAAGACGGGCACGACGCAGACCAGCGAGTCGGTCGCGTTCGTCGGCGGCGCCGGCGGGTACGCGGTGTCGTCGCTGGTGTTCGCGGACGGCTCGGCGCCGGGGACCCTGTGCCCGGGACCGCCGGTGCACATCGGCTCCTGCGGCCACGGGGCGTTCGGCGGGACGGTCGCCGCGCCGCCGTACTTCCGCGCGCTGAACACGTTGCTGGGCAGGAGCTGAGGGGGGCACCTTCGGGACGGTTCGGCGTCCCGAAGGCGACCCTCGCGACAACCGGTTCAGTGCTCACGCTTGCTGGAAAAGATGTCCTCCTCCAGCAGGCGCGAGATCATCTCCGTGCGGGACGTGACGCCGAGCTTGCCGAAAACGCGGCGCAGGTGGGACGACACCGTCCACGCGCTGATCTGCAGCACGGACGCGATCGTCTTGTTCGGTAGGCCTTTCGCGACCATGCGGACTATCTCCAGCTCCCGCGGGCTGAGCGTGGCCACCGGTTCCCTGGTGGGCTTCGTCTTCAGCAGGATGCAGCGGATGCCGTCGAGCTCGACGTCCAGCAGGACGTCCGCCAGCTCCAGGAAACCCTTGAACGGCTCCGGTTCCTCTTTCGTGGCAACGACTTCGTCGATCAGTTCCCGGACGCGGCGCGATGGGGCCCCCGCCATCGTGTCGCGGGTCTGGACCTGCACCGAGACCTCCCCTCTCGGCCCCCCTGTTTGACTCGGATGACACAGGTGTGCGTCATTCACTCGCGTCTCACCAATGTCGCCCGAACACATGTGATCGTGTCACCCAATTTCACTGTCGGGCGCGAACATGTGTCGTTCGAACGTGCGGGTGCCGCTCGATGCCGGCGCGACCTAGCGTCGAGCACCGGCGGTCACCACGTACGGGAGGTACTGCGATGCAGAACCTGGCAGCTACCGAGTTCGAGCTCGTCAGCGAGGAGGAGCTCGAACTCGAGGACGAGTTCGAGGACTTCCTCGGCGCCGGCGAGTTCGGCGAGGACGAGTTCGAGGCCGAGTGGGAGGCCGAGGACGAGTACGAGGACGGCGAGGAGTTCTTCAGCCTCAAGAAGCTCCGCAAGGCCGCGGGCGGGCTGGGCAAGCTCGCCAAGGGCCTGCCGTGGCGGAGCATCCTCAAGAACCTCACGCCGATGGTCGCCGGCGCCGTCGGCGGGCCGCTCGGCGGCATGCTCGGCAAGGCGGCCGGCTCGTTCCTGGAGGGCGAGTACGAGTTCGAGGACGAGTACGAAGACGAGTACGAGGATGAGTACGAGGACGAGTTCGAGGACGAGGCCGCGCTGCCGGTGAACCCGGCCGCCGAGCTGATGGCCGCGGTCGCCTCGCAGGCACGCACCGACGCCGAGGCCGAGGCCATGACCGGCGCCGCCACGCTGCTGGCGATCTCGCCGGCGGACCGCGCCGAGCTGGCCGCGGTGCTGCCCAGCATGGTCCGCGGCATGGCCGTGCTGACCAAGATGCTGCGCCGGCACCCGCAGGCGCGGGTCGGGGTGCGTGCGGTGCCGACGATCGTGCGGCGCTCCTGCCACCGGCTGGCAAGCCACGCGGCGTCCGGCCGGCCCGTGACGCGCAAGGCGGCGGCGCGGGTCGTGGCCACCCAGACCCGCAAGGTGCTCGGCGACCCGCGGGCGCGCGCCCGCGCCATCCAGACCAACCAGCGGGCCGCGAGCCGCGCGCCCAGGCCCGGTGCCACGCGCGCCAGGGTCCGCTGAAAGGGCCTCGACATGACGTTGGCCCAGGAGCGGAGCGAAGTAGCCCCCCTGCGAGGACAGTTCCCAACCTCGCCGGCGGCGGCTTCGCAGGTGGTGGCGACCGTGGCCGGCTCGTTGCGAACTGCCCTCGGTCCTGACCGAGGAGCGGGCTCGGGAGCGAGGGACGAGCGTCGAGCCCGCGAGGAAGGAAGGAGGCGGCTGGGCGGATGAGCGCAGCGACCTATCAAGCACTGCCCGAGATCGGCTCGCACGAGCTGAGCCATGACGGCGAGTACGAGGCCGAGTTCTTCTCGACGCTCGCGAACCTCGCCGGCCGCGCGGCACGCAACCCCACCCTGCGGCGGATCGGCCTCACGGCGGCCCGCCGGGCCGCCTCGGCCGTCCCGGCGGTGGCCGGCTCGATCGGCCGTCCCGGCTCGTTCTGGTCCGACCTCGGCCTGGGCGTGGGCAACGCGGCCAGCAAGTACCTGCGCAGCCAGCTCCCGGACCAGGAGTTCGAGGACGAGGACGAGTACGAGATCAACCCCATCCTCAAGGTCTACCCGGCGAAGGTGACCGCGGGCGCCATGGAGCACCTCGGGCGGGCCGCGGCGGAAGCGGAGGACGAGGCGCACGCCGAGGCGTTCATCGGCCCGCTGATCCCGCTGGGGTTACAGCTCGCGCGGGCCACCATGCCGGCCCTGGCCCGCGCGACCCCGCAGCTCATCAAGGCCGCCGCGAACATGACCCGCGTGCTGCGCGCCGACCCGGCGACCCGGCCGCTCGTGCGGGCGGTGCCCGGCATCGTGCGGGGGACCATGCAGAACCTGGCGCGGCAGTGCGCGGGCGGTGGGCGGCCGACGCCGCCGGCCGCGGTACGGGCGCTGGCCACGCAGGCCGCGCGCACGCTGACCGACCCGGCTCGCTGCGTGCGGGCCTACCAGCGGTCGCAGGCGCTGGACCGCGCCTACCACCAGGCGATCGGCCGGTAGGCACGAGGGACTGGCCATGACTGTGACGAGTGAGCGGCCGCCGGCCACCCGGCGACGTGCGGAGCCGGTGTTCGCGCCGTGGCTCGCCGCGCAGTCGACCAACCTCAACCGGCACGCGGCCGCGCTGCGCCCGTTCGCCGACGGCGAGTTCGGCACCGGCGCCGCCGCACCCGGCCGGGCGCACGTCCAGGCTGTCAACGCCCTGTTCGCGGCGCTGCGGGCGGACCTTCGGCGGCGGGCGGCCAGCGTGACCGCGCAGACGCGGGCGGCGGCCGACCTCGACCACCTCCTCGCGGACAAGGACGCCGCGCACGAGGTGGTCCGGGCCATCGAGCGGGTGTGGGACTTCTACTTCGAGCTGTTCGGGCAGCGGCAGACGAGGTTCGGGCCGTGGCTGCTCGCCTGTGACCGGATCGCGCTGGACTGCTACCAGGTCGCGTTCCTGCACACGGGCGAGGCCAAGCCGATCCCGGCGCCGGCCCCGTTCTGCTACGTGCGCACGGGTTTCGCCCCGGCCACGTTCCGCAGGGCGATCCCGCTGCGCAAGCTCGGACAGCTGCTCAACCCGTTCCCGCTCGTGCAGCTGCCGTACCACCGGTTGGTCAACCCGTGGACGCTCGGCGCGGTCCTGCACGAGGTGAGCCACAACCTGCAGAACGACCTCGGCCTGGCCCGCGCGGTGCCGAACGCCGTCGCGGCCGCCCTGACCGGGGCCGGGCTGCCCGCGGCCGTGGCGGCGACGTGGACGCGGTGGAACCGCGAGTCGTTCGCCGACCTCGCCGGGCTGCTGCTGGGCGGGCCGAACATCGTCGGCTCGCTGTTCGACGTGATCGGGCGCGGGCCGGACTCCGCGTTCGGCTACGTGCCGAACAAGCCCCACCCGACACCGTACCTGCGCGGGCTGCTCAACCTGGAGCTGTTGCGGCGCATGGGTTTCACCGCCGAGGCCGACCAGTACGCCGGGCTGTGGCGGCGGCTGTACCCGCGGCCGTCCGGCAAGGGCCTGCCCGAACCGCTGCTCCAGACCGCGCCGCGGGCGATCCCGCTGTTCGTGGACGCGGTCTGCTACCGGCCCTACCCGCAGCTGGGTGGGAAGAAGCTGGCCGAGGTGCTGCCGTTCGGGGACAAGGAGCAGCGGATCGTGCGCCAGGCCGCGGAACGGCTGGCGACCGGGACCGACCCGGGCATCGTGCCGGAGCGGTTCCTCATCGGCGCGGCGCGCCACGCCCTGGACCACCGGCTCGCCGGGCCGGGCGTGGTCACCCGCAACTTCTACGAGGCGCTGGGGAGGCGGTGACGATGACGGTGGCCGCTGACGTGCGTGCCCTGTGGTGCGCACTGCACGACCTGCGCGACGCCGTGCTGCCGGTCCGCATGCTCGCGGTCGAGGACCGGCCGGAGGTCGAGGCGCCCCAACCGGTCCAGGCGATGGCGGACGGGTTGGACGGTGTGTTCGGCCGCCTCCAGCAGGCGATCGTCGAGCTGTCCGACGCCATGACCGCCGACGGCGGCCTGCGGTCGCGGGACCGCGTGGTCGCCGCGCTGGGCCGCTGCCACGCGACGTACCTCGAACTCGGGCGGGAGTGGACCGGGGACGTCAGCTCGTACGGCCGGCTCGCGCAGCTGGTCGTCTCCGCCCGCGAGCGGGGCTGGCGGCCGTGGGCGCGGTCCCTCGTGGACGGTGTGCTCGCCTGCGAGCGGCCGCGCGAGGCCGTGGCGCTGTCCCTGCTGGCGTGCTGGCAGGGGCTCGCCGAGCAGGCCGGCTTCCCCGACCTTCCCCGTACACCTCTGCCACGACGAAGGAGCGATGAGAGTGGCCGACACGAGCAAGAAGACCGGGGACGGAGTGGACACGGTGGTCGAGGTCCCGGTGGGGGTGGCGAAGAAGCCGGCGAAGAGGCCGGACAAACCCGGCCACGGCCCGGCGACGCTGCGCATCAACGTTGACCTCGGCGACGAGGACATCACCGAGTGCCGGCCGTCCACCGACGACGTCCACGTGTTCGACGGTCACCGGGAGCTGACCATCACCGAGACCGACCTCGGTTTCCTCGGTCAGTTCCACCTGGACGACCCGACGGCGCTCGTCGACGTGGTCGCGGGCCCGTTCACGTGTGCGTCCTCGCACCAGACCTTCGTCCCGGAGGCCGACCGCACCGCGATCCAGGTGCGCAGGAACCACACCACGGACCTGACGCTGGTCTACGCGCCCGGCGGGGCCGCGATCCAGGTCACGCCGCGGTTCGTCGACGTCGCCGACGAGAACGAGCACGAGCGCGGGTACGGCCACGGGAACCGGGACGAGCCGGGGCAGGCCGTGCCGGGTGTGCGGTTCCAGCTGTTCGTCGGGTCGCCCGAGGACGGCGCGCCCCTGCAGCGCGTGACGTCGGCGGCCAACCCGACGGTGTCCTTCGTGGACATCCCGGCCGGCGAGGTGACGCTGCGGGTGGACCCGCCGGCGAGCTTCGCCGGCCGGCCGGTCGAACTGCGCGACGGCCGCAACACCACGCTGCGGATCAACCTGGACGCCGGCCAGAACATCGTGCTGGACGACCGGTACGAGTTCGTCCCGGCCGCCGGTGACGTCACCGTCCAGGTGGTCGACGACGCCGACGACCGGGTCCGGCTCGCCGACATCCCGGTGCGGCTGTCCCGTGTGGACAACGGGCCCGACACCAACCCGGACCCGGTGCTCACCAACGACAAGGGCCTGGCCCGCTTCGACGACGTGGCCGCCGGCACCTACACCGTCGGGCTGGCCGTCGACCCGGTGTCGGTGGCCGGACGGACGTGGACGACGACCGGCGCGGCGCCGGCCGTCGTCGTCGACGCCGACGACAGCCGGGGGAGCGTCGAGCTGCGGCTGGTCGAGGACCGGCACGTCCTCACCGGCACGGTGTTCGGCCCGGACGGCAACCCCGTCGCGTACGCGCTGGTGGAGGTCCGCCTCTCGCCCGACGACGAGAAGCCGTTCGACACGGTGCTCGCGGACGCCTTCGGCAACTACGAGTGGGAGGCGCCCAGCGCCGGCCGGTTCTTCGTGACCACCGCGCAGCAGAACGGCCGCCCCCGCACGCTGCTGCCGGCGGTCGTGAACTCGGTGGCGCGCGTGGACATCCGCCTCGACGGCGGGTCCACCGGCGGCACGACGACGACCGGGCACGGGGGCTCGAGCCAGAACACCAACCAGGATCCGACGCCGTTCCCGCTGCTGGTCGGCAACGTCGACCTCACCACCGGCACGGCGCCGCACGGCACCATGGGCGGCGGGGGTTACGGCGGTGGCGTGAGCCCCACGCAGAGCGCGGGCGACGCGGTGTCCTCGGCCATCCGGGACGTGCTCGGCTACCGCACGAAGACCACGGACACCAAGGGTTTCCTGGCCGCGCTGGAGCGGTCGTTCTCCTGCTACGAGAAGGCCGGGCACACGGTGTGCACCTGGACGCCCCGCAGCTACGCGTCGACCATCCCCGCCGGCCTCGGCGCGCTCACCGGCGCGCAGGCCAGCATCTTCGAGCGGGCCAAGGTGGCCGCCGACTCGATCGTGCCGCTGCTGAACGGGCTCACCCCGCTGGCCTCCGACGCGGACCTGCAGGACACCGACGCGATCCGCAACATCGTGCGGTCCCGCATCACCGACATCGTCGCGGAGCTGAGCCTCGAGGGCGGGCCGCGCACCCAGCGGGTGGACGAGCTGTTCGAGCGCCTGACCGGCAAGCTGCCCGGCACCGCCGGCACGGTCGTGCTGATCGACGTCAACAACGTCGGCGGCGAGCTCCTGGTCCTCGGCCAGCGGTTCGGCATGATCCGCACCGAGGTCAACACCATCGCCGAGGAAGTCGACTTCACGAACTTCCTGATCATCGTGGACAGCGTCGCGTCGCTGTTCGTCACCTGGCAGCAGGTGCGCGCGTTCTTCGACCGCAGCCCGGTCGACGACCCGACCACCGAGAACGACGCGCCGTTCCTCGGCACCCAGCTGGTGCTGATCGCCCGGCAGCTCACGGTGATCTCCGAGACGGTGAAGGAGACCTACTTCGCGATGGACTCGGTCTTCCTCGGCCCGTCGGAACGGCAGACGGTGCTGCTGACGCTGACCGACGAGGGCAACGTCACCACCACCATGCTGCTCTCCGAGCTGCTGGACTGGATCGACCGGTTCGCCCTCGACGAGGGCCCGCGGCTGATCGAGGAGGCCGGCACCGACGGCGTGAACGCGTTCGTGCCGACCATCCGCCGGCTGTCCACCCTGGCGACCTCGGCGCCGAACCAGAACCCGAACGACCCGGCGATCCCGCCGAGCTTCTTCACCTCACGCGTGCTGCTGGCACTGCGTCAGCTGGCGAGCCAGCTCACGCGGGCCGCGGACCTCGCGGACGCGGTGTTCGAGCGGCTCGGCCTGCCGGACGTCCAACCCAACGGTGATTTCCGCACGATCGCACGAGGAGGCCTGCGATGAGCACCGAAGGCCAGGTCCAGGATCTTCTCGACCGGGTCGCGGCACTGCAGGGCACCGTGGTGCGGGAGCGGCTCGCCGACGAGCTGATCAAGCGGCCCGATCTCGGCGACGCCCTCGTCAAGCAGATCACCGAGCTGCTCGACTCCGTCGTCGAGAACGACAACAGGCAGGCGCCGCCACCGGACAAGGGCCTCGCGCAGCTGGTCGGCGTCGGCCCGGAGGCCGCGCAGGACCTGCGGGAGACCCGCCTGCCGCACGGCGTCGAGCCCTACGACGAGGCGGTCGCGTCCGAGCGGATCATCGCGGTCGCCGACCTGTACTACATCTACCAGCACGAGAAGGTCGGCGTGTTCCGCGCCATCCAGAAGCTGCAGGAGCTGTTCCGCGCGGGGAGCATCCAGCTGTCGGCCGGCAAGGGCGCCTACTCGCTCTACCAGTTCGACCGGCGCGAGGTGCTGCGGTACACGAAGAAGGACCGGATCTCGGCCTACCGCAAGGCCTTCGGGTTCGGCGGCGGGCCGGTGCCGACGGGGTCGCGGCCGAACTCCAACTTCGGGCGGCTGTTCTCCCACTTCAACAACGAGGTCGCGTTGTTCTGGCGGGACAAGCGGATCTCCGACGTGCTGCGGGAGCGGGCCTACGATCCGAGCTTCGGCAGCATCGCGGTCGTTCGGCGTGCCGGGCTCGACCTGCGGAACAACCTGAAGTTCATGTCCTACGGCCACCTCAACGTCCTGCGCGTCGAGGTCATGCAGCTGTTGGACGAGGCGTTCCGCATCCTCGGCGCCGAGGACGTGAAGAAGCAGTTCGGCGCGGACACCGCGTGGGACGTGATCGAGAGCATCCTGGTGCAGCACTTCAACGAGACGCTGGAGACCTCGCCGCGGCAGCGGATGGCGGTCGCGGGCCGCGAGGTGCTGCGGTGGCTGGCGCAACCGCACGTGCTGCAGACGCAGCGCGCCCAGTTCGAGGCGCTGCTGCTGCAGATCGCGGAGTTCGCGGAGGAGTGGATCACGAGCGCGCAGTCGCTGGGCATCGTGCGGCGGCGCGCGATCGAGACCGACGAGCACGTGTTGCGGCGCGGCACGGTGGCGGTCGCCCCGACCCGGCGGGCGGCGGTCCAGCCGGCGCGGGTCAACGGGCACCGCCGTCCGTGATCATCGACGGACACTGCCATGCGGGGCGTGGCGACGGGCTCACCGCGCCCTGGAACACCGCCGCCCCGCTGTCCGCGTACCTGCGGCGGGCACGGGCGGCGGGCATCGACCGCACGGTCGTGTTCGCGGCGTTCCACAGCGACTACCGGGTGGCCAACGCGGAGGTCGCGGAGATCGTCGCGGCGAACCCTTCACTGCTGGGGTTCGCCTTCGTCAACGCCCGCGCCGACGCCGGTCGGGTGTCCGAAATGGTCGGTCGGGCGGTGCGGGACTGGGGTTTCCTCGGCATCAAGGTGCACCGCCACCAGGCGCCGCTGACGCGCGAGGTGTGCGAGGCGGCCCGGCGGTGGCGGGTGCCGGTGCTCTACGACGTGGCCGGGGCCGCGCACACGCTGGAGATGATCGCGTCGCAGTACCCGGACGTGACGTTCATCGTCCCACACCTGGGCAGCTTCGCCGACGACTGGCGCGCCCACGTGACGGTGATCGACATGCTGGCCCGGTTCCCCAACCTTTACGCGGACACCTCCGGCGTCCGGCGCTTCGGCTACCTCGTGCGGGCCGTCCGCCGCGCCGGCCCGCACAAGCTGATCTTCGGTTCGGACGGGCCGTGGCTGCACCCGGGCCTGGAGCTGCACAAGATCCGGCTGCTCGGCCTGTCCCCGGCCGACGAGGCGGCCGTGCTGGGCGGCACCCTATTGGGCCTGCTTTCCCCGGCGAAGAGGGGACGAGAACGCGTCCATGCCTGAGCTGAGGAGTGGGCCGGGGACGCGGGCGCCCGGCCCACACCCGCGGGGTGACCGCCCTGAAAGGCGCGTTCAGGACATCGGCCGTGCTATGAAAGGCGCTTTCAGGGCGTTCAACGTCCCGAACGCGCCTTTCAGGACAGCGGGGGAGGTCTCGAACGCGCCTTTCAGGGCACGGCCGGCCCTCTTCCCAGCGCGAGCCGGCCGGGTTTGCGGGCGCCGCGCGCCCGGCCCGCGAAGCGGGCCCACCACCGCACCCCGTGAACATGAGCCTCGGTGGACGGTCTCGCCCGGGGTAGCGCGACGCTGGTATGACAGCCGTGTGGGGCGCCGCCAGCGAAAAGCGGTGCCCCACGACGGTGTTCTTCTCACGCCCGGGTGAACTCCACCCAGTTCAGGTTGAACAGCCCGGTCGCCGGGCCGCCGGCCACCTGGGTGAACACCAGGTACAGCCGGTGCGTGCCGGCCGGTTGGCCGACCGGCACGGTCTGGCTGGCCCAGGAGTTCGTGCCGCTCGTCGCCGCCAGGGTGGCGGTCGTGACCACCGGTCCGGTCGGTGAGTCGAGCCGCAGCTCCACGCCGGCCCGCGGCTGCCCGACGGTCGCCGCCGAGCCGCCCGCGTACCGGAACGTCACGGCGGACGCCGCGCCCAGGTTGATCGGGTCGAACGCGATGTGGTCGCTCGCGTCGACGCCGGTCAGTGCCAGGCCGCCGCCCGCGTCGGAGCTGACCGTGACCTCGACGCCCTGCTTCACCTGGGCGTTCTCCGCCTGCTGCCGCGGGGTCTGGACCACCGTCTGGCCGATCGTGGTCAGCGCCGGCTGGCCCCCGCCGCCGAGGTCCGTGTACGACGCGCTGATCCCGCCGTACAGGTACCCGCCGGCGTGGTCACCGCCGTCGGCCGGGGTGGCCAGCACGCCGGTGCACCCGGTCGTCGCGCCCGCGCCGTGCCCGTGGCTGTCGTGACCCAGCACGAACGTCACCTCGACCCGCGAGCAGTCGATCGTGCCGTCCTCCGGGTCGGTGACCGTCACCTCGAACGGGACGTTCTCGCCCCAGTCGAAGAACGAGCCACCCACCGGCGAGGTCACCGTCACCGTCGGCGCGGTGTTGCCGACCGTGATCACGCGGGTGAGCACGGCCGTCCTGCCGCTCGAGTCGGTCACCGTCAGCTTCGCCGTGTACTGGCCGTTGACGGTGTAGGTGTACGACGGGTTCGGGTCCGCCGAGTCCACCGTGCCGTCGTTGGTGAAGTCCCACGCGTACGAGATCGACTCGCCCGGGTCCGGGTCGTACGTGCCGGCGCTGGAGAACTGGACCGCCAGCGGCGCCGTGCCCGACGTCGGTGTCGCGTTGAGGACGGCCACCGGCGAGCGGGTGCCCTTCACGTACCGGATCACCGACAGCTGCGCGTCCGGGTTCGGGCGGAAGAACCCGTCGCCGTACTCCAGCACGTACAGGTTGCCGTCCGGGCCGAACTCCATCTCCATCGGGTTGTCGAAGACGGTGCCCGGCAGGAACTGTTCCACGCCGACCAGGTTGCCCTTGCCGTCGGTGCGCATCATGAACAGCTTGTCCCGGGTGAACTCACCGAACACCACCGAGTTGTGGTAGTACTCGGGGAACTTCGTGTCCGATGTGGACTCACTGTCGTAGGAGTAGAGGGGGCCGCCGTGCGGGCCCACGCCGCCGGTGCCGATCACCGGCCACTTGAAGTCGCATGTGGTCGGTGGTGTCGACAGGTACTCGCCCGGGCACGGCGTCCTCGCCTCGTACGTGTACCAGAACTGCGCCTGCTGCACGGGCGGCAGCACCCGCAGGCCGGTGTTGTGCCGCGAGTCGTTGACCGGCGCGCCGCAGTTGAACGCCGCCCCGGACGTCCTCGTCTCGAAGTCGAAGTCGATGTAGGGCAGGGCCGGCGACACACACAGCGGCCAACCGTAGTTGCCGGCCTTGTTGGTGCTGAACCACCGGCCCGTGCCCTCCGGTCCCCGGGTGGGGCTGGCGGTGCGCGAGTCGGGGGAGTAGTCGCCGACGTACACCCGGCCCGACGCGTCGACGTCGAACCGGAACGGGTTGCGCAGGCCCATCAGGAAGATCTCCGGACGGGTCCTGTCCTCGGTGTCCGCCGACTCCGGGAACAGGTTCCCGCTCGGGATCGTGTAGGTCCCGTTGGCCCGCACCCTGATCCGCAGCAGCTTGCCGCGCAGGTCGTTGGTGTTGGCCGCGGAACGCCGCGCGTCCAGCCCGGGTGCCGCGGTCGCCGAGTCGTTGATCGGCGTGAAGCCGTCGGACCCGCCGGCGTTGGTGTCGTCGCCGGTGATCAGGTACAGCAGGCCCCTGCCGTCGAACTTGACCTTGCCGGCCACATGGCAGCAGATGCCGCGGTCGACGGGCACCCGGATGATCTGCTGCTCGGTCGCCATGTCCAGGTGCGGGGTCGGCGACTCGACCAGCTTCACGCGCGAGAGCTGGTTGTAGCCGGAGAACTTGTCCCACACGGTCGGGTCCGTGCTGGACAGTGGCGCGTCGCCCTCGTTGACCCCGGGCGTCGACGGGTCGTCGACCGGGGTGTTCAGCGGGGGTGAGTAGTAGACGTAGACCCACCTGTTGGTCGCGAAGTCCGGGTCGATCGCGAGGGTCTGCAGGCCGTCCTCGTCGTGGCTGTAGACGGGGATCGTGGTGATCACCGGGCTCGCGCCGGTGGCCGGGTCGTAGAGCCGGATCTCGCCGCCGCGGGTGTTGTGCAGCACCCGGCCGTCGGGCAGGACGGCGAGGGACATCGGTTCGCCCGGCTCGTCGTTGAGGGTGACCTTCTCGTAGTTGGCGAGCACGGTCGCGCCGCAGTCGCCCTCCACCACGCCGGCGGCCCACTCGATGCCGCCGAGCAGGTGCCTGCGCACGTTCACATTGCGGTAGGACTCGATGGAGTGGCCCAGGCCGGTGTACCAGGAGCGGCCGCCGGCCTTGTCCTGGCACCAGGCGACCGGGTGGTCGAAGCCCATCGTTCCGCCGGTGAACGAACTCTCGTCCGTGGTGGCCAGCACGTGCTGCTTCCCGCGCACGTTGGCCGCGAAGTTGTACCACTCCTCGGTCAGTGTGAGCGTGCGCGGCACGGTCTCGGTGGACGGGTGGGCGCGGTCGGCGACCTGGACGTTGCCGCGGCTCACGCCCGCGACGCTCGCGACCCTGGTACCGACCAGTTCCTGGTAGAAGGCCCAGTCCGGCTCGGTCTCGGCGGCCGCGTGCACGCCGACGTAGCCGCCGCCGGCGCGGATGTAGCCCTCGAAGGCGCTCTGCTCGGTGTCGTTGAGGACGTTGCCGACGGTGTTGAGGAACACCACCGCGCGGAACCGCGCGAGGTTCTCGGCGGTGAACGCGGCGGCGTCCTGGGTGGCGGTGACCGTGAACCCGTTGTCCCGGGCCAGGTTCCGGATGGTCTGCACACCGTCGGAGATGGACGGCCGGCGCTCGCCGTCGGTCTTGGTGAACACGAGCACGCGGTAGCTCTCGGGTGCGCGGGCGTCCGAGCGCAGTGCGGCCGGCCCGTTCTCCTCGGCGGACAGGTCACGGTCGCTCTCCGGCGCGGCGGCGCCGGTGGCCGGGGTGGCGAGTGTTAGCGCTAACGCGGCGACGAGGCCGGTGGCCGCTGCGAGCCACCGGCGTCTTGCCGGTGATGCCATGGTTCTCTCCAGGTGCGGCAGGTCAGCGGCGGTAGATCGTCAGCTCGGACATGTTGGTGTAGCTGATCTCGGCCTGGGCCATGGACTGGCCGGGGTTGCCCGGCCCGCCGGGGGCGAGGTCGTTCTCCCAGTTGGCGTGGTGGAAGTTCTGCTCGCCGATGACCTCGAAGAACTGCTGGAAGTTGATGTCACCGACGCCGAGCGCCACCATGTTGTACCCGTCGGCCACGGTCGGGTTCTTGACGCCGTCCTTGGCGTGGAACAGCGGGAACCGGGTCGTGCGCGGGGCGACGGTGAGGATCGGGTCGAACAGGTCGGTCTGCTGGCGGCCCCACTTGTCGGTGTAGGTGTGGTGGCGGAACCGCGCGACATAGGCCCAGAAGATGTCCATCTCGAAGAACACGTACCGCGGGTCGGCCTTGTCGAAGAAGTACTCCAGCCGCCGCACGCCGGAGCTGCGGGTCGGCTTGCCGTTCGCGTCGAGCGGGCCGGAGTCGAGCAGGAAGCCGTAGGCGTCGTAGTGGTTGTGCGTGTAGAGGCGCAGGCCGCGGGCGCGGGCCTGGCGGCCGAGGTCGTTCCACACGTCGGCGGCGGCGTCCCAGTCCGACCGGTACGGGCTGTTCGTCGGGTCGGCGCCGGTGCCGATGTTGCGCATGCCCAGTGTCTGGGCGATGTCCATCTGCTGGGAGAACGTGGCCGGGTTGATGGTCGTGTGGGTGCCGTTCGCGACCAGGCCGTTGTCGTCGAGGATCTTGCGGATCTCCTGCGGGGTGATCTGACGGCCGAGGATCGACTCGTGCTGGGTGTAGCCGGCGAACTCGACCTCCTTGTAGCCGAGCTGGGCGATCCGCTCGAGCACCTGCGCGAACCCGTATGGCACGCCTGAGTTGTCCGGTGCCGCGGTGATCCGGTCGCGGACGCTGTAGAGGATGATCCCGCGGTTGCGCTCGGGAACCAGGGGCTCCACACGCAGGCGGCCGCCGTGTCGGTCGGTGCCGTAGTCGGCGAGGGCGGGCCCGGCGGTCGCGATGATCGGCAGACCCGCGGCGCCGAGCACGGCGGCGGCGCCCGCGGAGGCCTTGAACACGTCGCGGCGGGTGAACCTGGAGCGGTCGGGAGTCTCGTCCATGAGGGTTTCGCACCTTTCCAGCAGCGCGTCACTTCATGACAACTATGTGACGACTTAGGTACGAAGTATCGCTCGCTTTTAGCCAAGAACGACAGACTTTTGTCTTCCAATGACAAAAGTTCGTCCAAGTGGCCGATCGCTGTTCGTCTGCATTCGCTCATGATCAAACGAGAACACGTTCTTGTGTTGGCGTCGGATGGGGCGGAAGCTTGGCTCATGGACCTCGTCGCACTCGAAGAGATCAAGCGCCTCAAGCACCGCTACCTCCGCTGCATCGACACGAAGGACTGGGACGGGCTCGCGGACGTGCTCACGGCCGACGCCGTCGCCGACTACGGCACCCCGACCTACGGGCGCCCGCTGAAGCTCCAGGGGCGCGACGCGATCGTCGGCTTCATGCGCAAGCAGCTCGGTCCCGGGCTGATCACCACGCATTTCGCCTCCCAGCCGGAGATCGACCTCGACGGCGACGAGGCGAGCGGGACCTGGGCGTTCCAGGACACGGTCATCGCCGTCGAGCACGGCGTGGTGATCATCGGCGCGGCGTTCTACGAGGACCGGTACCGCCGCGAGGACGGTCGCTGGCGCATCACGCACACCGGCTACCAGCGCACCTACGAGGCGACGCTCAAGCTCGAGGACATGCCGAGCTTCCGGCTGACGGCGAACCGCTGGGCACCGCAGCCGGCGTAGAACGCGTTCCAGGGTAGCCGGCTCCTCGAATTTATCCGAGGCATTGACAGAAATAACCCGGCGGGTCGATCCTGGCCGGCATGCAGGAACGCGCCGGTGCGATGTCGCAGCTGCGACGCGGGCACGAGGAGCTGGTGCTGGGGCTGCTGCGGCGGCACGGCCCGCTGTCGCGCGGTGACCTGGCGACGCGCTCCGGGCTGTCCCGCACCACGCTGCACGACATCCTCGCCGCGCTGACCGGCAAGGGCGCGGTCGTCAGCGTGGCGAAGCCGGACGCCCCGCGCGGACGGGGCAGGCCGGCGGAGACGCTGACCCTCAACCCGACCGCCGGCGAGGCGATCGGCATCGACTTCGCCCGGCGCGCCGTCCACGTGGCGATCGTCAACGTCGCCCACGAGGTGGTGGGTTCGGCCACGGAGGCCCATGCCGCCGACCTGCCGCTGCCCGACCGCGTCGAGCTGGCCGAGCGGCTCGTCGGCACGCTGGTCGAGGGGTCGCTGCGGCTGGGTGCGCTGAGTGCCGTCGGCGCCGGCGTGGTCGGCCCGGTGGGGGACCGGCCGCTGCCCGAGGTGTCCGGCCTGCTGCGCAAGCGGTTCGGCGTGCCCGTGCTGCTGGACAACAACACGCGGCTCGCCGCCCTGGCCGAGTCGATCTGGGGTGCGGCGGCCGGGCGGGAGGACGTGCTGTACCTGCGCCTGTCCCACGGTGTCGGTGGCGGGTTGGTCGTGGGGGGTGCGCTGCACCGGGGCGCCCACGGCCTGTCCGGCGAGCTCGGCCACATCACGGTCGACCCGGACGGCGCGAGCTGCGACTGCGGTGGCACGGGTTGCCTGGAGACGGTCGCGTCGATCCGCCCCGTGCTGGCGGCGTACCGCGCGGCGGGCGGCCGGGCGAGGACTGTCGCTGACCTGGTCGCGGCCCTGTCCGACCCGGCGGCCCGGGAGGTGTTGCGCACCACGGGAACCCACGTCGGCACGGTGCTCGCCGCGGTCTGCAACGCGGTGGGGCCCGGCGTGATCGTGGTGGGCGGCGAACTCGCCGAGACCGGTCCCGCCCTTTTCGACCCGATCGAGGCGGCGCTCTCGGCCAACATCATGCCGATCTCCCGGCACAAGGTCAGCGTGCGCCCGGCCACCCTCGGCGACATCGCCGGGGCCCTCGGCGGCATCGCCCTTGTCCTGCACGAGTCGCCCCTGCTGTCCCGCTACCCGGCGGAACCCGAAGCTGGGGAAGGGGAAAGCTGATGAGCGACCCGCCCAGGCCAGTCTTCGCCAAGGTCGCGCCCCGTTACGGGGCAGCCCCCACCCATCCCGGGGGGCAGCCCCGGCACCATTCTATCGGTTGGGCCAGACGAAATCCCTCGTCGGCAAGGGCTGTGGATAACTTTCGCCGGCGAGTTCGAGCGAATGGGACTCTCGTGCCGGTGGGGAGCCCGGGGGAGGGGGCGTGAGTGTCGTGGCCGTGCCGGAGGACGTCGCCACGTCCCGGGGCGTGGTGCGGCGGGGTGGGTGGCGGTCGGGGCGGATGCTTGTTCTCAACCTCGTCGCCGTGGTGGTGGGGTTCGGGGTGTGGGCGCTGCTGTCGCTGATCGTCGGGGTGCAGGGGTTGCCGGGGCCGGTGGAGGTGGCACGGCGCGCGGGTGAGTTGGTCGCCGACGGGACGCTTGCCGGTGACGTTCTCGCGTCCCTCACCCGGGTCCTCGTCGGGTTCGGGCTCGGGACGGCGCTTGCCGTGCCGGTCGGGTTCCTCATGGGGTGGTACGCCGTCGCGCGGGGGTTGCTCGAGCCCTACATCCAGTTCTTCCGCACCATCCCGCCGCTCGCGATCATTCCCCTCGCGATCGTGCTCATGGGGATCGGGGAGGTGCCGAAGGTCTTCGTGATCTTCCTGGCGGCCTTCCTGTCCAGTGTGGTCGCCGCGTTCCAGGGTGTGGTGGACACCGACCGGACGCTGATCAACGCGGCCCGGGTGCTCGGCGCCTCGGACCGGACGATCTTCGTCAAGGTCGTGGTGCCCGCGTCGACGCCGTTCATCCTCGTCGGGATGCGGGTGGGGCTCGGGTCGGCGTGGGGCACGCTCGTCGCGGCCGAACTCATTGCGGCACAGGAAGGTCTGGGGTTCCGGATGCAGCAGGCCCAACTCTACTACGACCTGCCCACGATCTTCGTCGGGCTGATCACCATCGGCGTGCTCGGCCTGGTGATGGACCGGCTGCTGCTGCTCGCCGACCGCCGCCTCACCGCCTGGCAGGAGCGCCGATGACGCCGAAGATCTCGTTCCGGGACGTGACCAAGACCTTTCCCATGAGGACAGGGGAGTTCACCGCGCTCGCGCGGGTCTCGCTGGACATCGCCGACGAGGAGTTCGTCACCGTCGTCGGGCCGTCCGGGTGCGGCAAGACCACCCTGCTCGGCATGGCCGCGGGCCTTGAGGAACCCACGACCGGTGACGTGCTCGTGGACGGGAAGCCGGTGACCGGGCCGGGACCGGAGCGCGGCGTGATCTTCCAGCAGTACGCGTTGTTCCCGTGGCTGACCGTCCGCAGGAACGTCGAGTTCGGACTCAAGCTCCAGGAGATCCCCGCCGCGCAGCGGAAAGCCCGCGTCGACCACGCCATCGACCTGGTCGGCCTCACCGACTTCGCCGACGCCCTGCCGAAGACGCTCTCCGGCGGCATGAAACAACGCTGCGCCATCGCCCGCGCCTACGCCGTCGACCCCGCCGTGCTGCTGATGGACGAGCCGTTCGGCGCGCTCGACGCCCTGACCCGCGTGCAGCTGCAGGACCAGCTGCTCCACACCTGGAGCCGGGAACGCCGCACCGTCCTGTTCATCACCCACGACGTCGACGAGGCGGTGTACCTGGCGCGGCGCGTGGTCGTGATGGCCGCGCGCCCGGGCCGGATCCACACGGTCGTCGACGTCGACCTGCCCTACCCGCGCACCGAGGAGCTCCGTCTCTCCACCGCGTTCGGCCGGATCCGCAACGAGGTCTGGCACTCCGTCTACCACCAGGCCGCCTGAGTTCTCGAAGGGAACGCTCATGATGGTTCGCCGCGCGCTCGTGTGCCTACTGTCCGTGTTAGCGCTAACACTGTCCGCTGTCGCCTGTTCCGGCGCCGAGGACGGCAGCACGGTCCGGTTCGGCTACATCGCCGACTACAACGGCGCGAGCCTGCTCGCCATCGCGGCCAGGCAGGGCTACTGGGCCGACGCGGGACTGGAGCCGGAGCTGACGGTCTTCACCAACGGCCCGCTGCAGATCCAGGCGCTCGGCGCGGGAGATCTCGACTTCGGCTACATCGGCCCCGGCGCGTTCTGGCTGCCGGCGTCCGGCAAGGCGAAGATCGTCGCGATCAACACGCTCACCTACGCCGACCGCGTCATCGCCCAGCCCGGCATCCGGTCGGTCCGGGACCTGAAGGGCAAGCGGGTCGGCGTGCCGGAGGGCACCTCCGGTGACATGGTGCTGAACCTGGCGCTGGCGGACGCCGGCATGTCCACTCAGGACATCGAGAAGGTGCCGATGGACCCCGCGACCGTGGTGTCCGCGTTCGTGTCCGGCCAGATCGACGCCGCCGGCATCTGGTACCCGCTCATCGGCACGTCGATCAAGCCGAAGGTGCCGGGACTGGTCGAGCTGGCGAGCACCCGCGACTTCCCGGACCGCTCCTTCCCCACCGCGTTCGTCGGCGGCACGACGGTGGACGACTCCCTCACCAGCACGGTGATCTCGGTGCTGCAGAAGGCGAACGACTGGCGGGCCGCGCACCCCGGCGAGGCCGTCGACGAGGCCGCCGCGCTGCTGAAGGTCGACCGGGCGAAGGTCGAGGCGGACGCGGCGAACGTCGAGACGATGACCACCGCGGACCTCGTGGCGAAGACCGAGGACGGCACCGTCGACAAGTGGCTGACCGGCCTGTCGGAGTTCTTCGTGGGCACCGGCCAGCTCGCGTCGTCGCCGGACCCGGCCGGCTACTACGCGAAGGACCTGTACACGGGAGCGTTCCGGAAGTGAACCTACTGTTCCTGATGACCGACCAGCACCGGGTGGACACGCTGGGCTGCTACGGCAACCCGCACGTGGCCACCCCGAACCTGGACCGGCTCGCGGCGAGCGGCACCCGGTTCGACCGCTGCTACACGCCGACGGCCATCTGCACACCGGCGCGGGCAAGCCTGCTCACCGGGCAGGCCCCGTTCCGGCACCGCCTGCTCGCGAACTACGAGCGCAACGTCGGCTACCTGGAGGACCTGCGCGACGGCGCGTTCACCTTCCCCGCCGCACTGTCCGAAAAGGACTACCAGCTCGGGCTGATCGGCAAGTGGCACGGGGGAGTGCGCCGCAACGCCGCGTCGTACGGCTTCGACGGTCCGGACCTGCCCGGCTGGCACAACCCGGTGGACCATCCGGACTACCTGTCCTATCTGGACGAACGCGGTCTGCCGCCCTATCGGATCAGTGGGCAAATCCGAGGCACCACGCCGAACGGCAACCCGGGCAATCTGCTGGCCGCGCGTCTGCGCCAGCCGGTCGAGGCGACGTTCGAGCACTACCTCGCCACGCGCGCGATCGAGCACCTCGAACGCTACGCCGCGACCGGCCGGCCGTTCTTCCTGGCGACGCACTTCTTCGGCCCGCACCTGCCGTACCTCCTGCCCGACGCGTACTTCGACCGGTACGACCCGGACCTGGTCGAGCTGCCGCCGTCGATCGCCGAGACGTTCGACGGCAAGCCGCCCGTGCAACGCAACTACAGCGCGCACTGGACGTTCGACACGATCCCGATCGAGGTGACACGCAAGCTGATCGCGGTGTACTGGGGGTACGTCACGCTCATCGACGAGCAGCTCGGCCGCGTCCTCACCCGCCTCGACGAGCTGGGTCTCGCCGGCGAGACCGCGGTCTGCTTCACCGCCGACCACGGCGAGTTCACCGGCGCGCACCGGCTGCACGACAAGGGACCGGCGATGTACGAGGACATCTACCGGATCCCCGGTATCGTCCGGATTCCCGGTGCGGCGCCGCGGGTGCGGCACGAGTTCGTGACGCTCACGGACTTCACGGCCACGATCCTGGAGCTGGCCGGCTGCGACACCGCGCCCGCCGTGGACAGCCGCAGCCTCGTGCCGCTCGTGCGGGGTGATCGTCCACAGTGGTCGGACGTGCTGGTCGCCGAGTTCCACGGCCACCACTTCCCGTACCCGCAGAGGATGATCCGGGACGAGCGGTACAAGCTCGTGGTCAACCCGGAGTCGGTCAACGAGCTGTACGACCTGTTCGACGACCCGCACGAGCTGCGCAACCGGTACCGGCACCCGGAGCTGGTGTCCGTGCGGCGCCGGCTCATGCGCCGGCTCTACGAGCTGCTCCGCGAGCGGGGCGACAACTTCTACCACTGGATGACCCCGATGTACGAGGTCGGCGCGGCCGACCACGACCCGACGCTGAGTGCCTTCGAACTGAACAACTGACCCTGGAGCCGGCATGAGAAGATCCCTGCTGTTTCTCACCGTCACCACCATCCTGAGTGGACTCGTCGCCGGCCCCGCGCCGGCAGGGGCCCAGCCGACCGCCGCCACCTACCGCAACCCCGTGACGGCCGGGGTGGTCGACACGTTCCCCGACCCGACCGTCGTCCGCGGCAAGGACGGGTCCTGGTACGCCTTCGGCACGCAGAACCCGGTGTTCCAGTCGCGGGGCGAGGACGGCGAGCGGATGCTGCCGATCCTGCGCTCGGCGGACCTCGTCAACTGGAGCTACGCCGGCCAGGTGTTCACCCCGGCGACACAACCGGCCTGGCACAACGGATCCCGGCTGTGGGCGCCGGACATCCGGTACGTGAACGGCCGCTACCACGTCTACTACTCGGTGCCGGGCCGCGACACCGTCGGCCTCGCGACCGCGCCGACGCCGACCGGCCCGTGGACGGACGTGGGCGCCGTGCTGCCGAACCCCAGTGGTTGCCCGACGTTCACCATCGATCAGGCGCTGTTCACCGACACCGACGGCACCCACTACCTCTACTGGGGAAGCTACGACACGATCTGCGTGGCCCGCATGAACGCCGACGCGACCCGCGTGACGGGCGCGGTCACCCAGGTCGCCCGCGGCCGCCGCGTCGAGGGCGGGTTCGTCGTGAAACGCGGCGGGTTCTACTACCTGTTCTACTCCGACGCGGGCTGCTGCGACGGCGCGTTCAGCGGCTACCAGGTGAAGGTCGGCCGCGCGACGAGCCCGGCCGGCCCGTTCGCCGACGACGAGGGCGTCGGCCTGATGGCGTTGACCAGCAAGGGCGGCATCGTCGCCGGTGCCAACGGAAACCGGTGGATCGGTCCCGGCCACAACGGACTGGTGACCGACCTGTCGGGGCAGGACTGGTTGGTGTACCACGGGATCCCGTCGGACAACCCGGACCTGCGCCCGGCGAGTGGCGGCACGCTGAAGCTGACCCGCCGCCCGATGCTGATCGACCGGCTCGACTGGGTGGGCGGCTGGCCGGTGCTGCGTGCCGGCGCCGGTCCGTCCGACACGGTGCAGCAGGCGCCGGTGGCGACCACGGCCACGACGTTCACCGGCGCCCGCGCCGCCCGCGGGTGGACGTTCGCGACCGAGCCGGACGCCGGCACCTACGCCTCCGCGACCCGCCGCGGCTACCTCATCACCACCCGGCAGGCACCCGCGGAGGTTCGCGCCGAGGCCGACCTGCGCGGTCCCGCCGGCCTGGTCGTCGCCTACCGCGACGAGAGGAACCACGTCGTGGCGTGGCTCGACCCCGGACGGCACGCACTGGTCACCGAGGTCGTGCGGGGCGGTCGTGTTCGCCGGGTCACCGCCCTGCCCAGCGAGTTCACCTTCGGAACGTGGCACCATCTGGCGGTCGAGGTCCGCGGCACCCGGCTCACCGTGGACATCGACGGCCTGACAGTTCAACAAAGGAACCTACCTCGCGCGGCGGTGGGTCGCGGCGGGGTCGGCGTGGCAGCCCGCGGCAGGGGCGCGTCGGCCGACAACGTGAGCGCGGCGCCGCTGTACCGACCGGTCACCCGTCGCGTGCCGCGGCCGGCCGCGGGCGCGCTGCTTCCCGCGTACAGCGACGAGTTCAACGCGGGCACCCTCCCGGCCGCGCCGTGGCGCTGGGTCCGCGGCCCGGCGCCGGGCATCGCGATGACCGCCGGCGCCCTGTCCTGGCCGACGCAGAACGCCGAACTGGCCGACGGCGACAACACCGCGTCGGTCCTCCTCCGCGACGCGCCACCCGGTGACTACACGGTCGAGACGAAGATCGACTTCGCGCCGGCGCAGTCCGCGCAGCAGGCCGGCCTGGTCCTGTACGAGAACGACGACCGGTACGTCAAGCTGGTGCACTCGGTGCTGCCGCTGGCCCGCGGCAACGGCGAGCTGGTGCAGACCAGCGAGTTCGACAAGGAGGGCGAGCGCCCGACCACCACACCGCCGACGCCGCTCGCCCGCGGCCCGATGTTCGGCGGCCCCACGGCGAACACGATGTGGCTGCGCCTGACCCACCACCTCGACGTGGCGGCCGGCGAGACCGAGGTCCAGGCCGCCACCAGCCGCGACGGCACCCACTGGGTCCCGATGGGCGTGTGGACCCTGCCGACCCGCACCCCGTTGAAGATTGGTCTGGTGTCGATGAACCGAACCGGCGCGACCGCGACGTTCGACTACGTCCGGGTGTTCCGCCCCTGACGATTTCGCCTACCCTTCGAACTATTGCGTCCGTATGACGTAACTTTGACGATTGCCGACAGACTTTCGTTGACGACGAACAAAAGTGGGCTTAACGTTCAGCGCACGCGGTGTGACCCCCTGCATCCCTCCGCCGTTCGGGAGAAGACATGCGTCTGTCGTCCCTTCTCGTGCTCAGTGCCGCCCTCGTCGTGAACGTTCTCGTCGCCGCGCCCGCGCAGGCGGCAGTGCCACCCCAGGAACCCGGCGTGACGCTGCGGGTCTACGACGTCCAGGTGGAACTCGACCGGTTGTGCACGCTCAAAACCGGTCAGACACCGAACATCGACAAGCTGGTGCCGACCATCGACCTGACGGGCGGCGCCTTCGGCATCGAGGACTTCTTCGTCTCGGAGGTCATCGGCTACATCAACATCGCGACGGCCGGCAGCTACACCTTCCGGCTCACCAGCGACGACGGCTCGCGCATGCGGATCGACGACGCACTCGTGATCAACAACGACGGACTGCACGGGCCGACGCCGGTCGAGGCGACGGTCACCCTGTCCACCGGCTACCACGCGCTGAAGATCGAGCAGTTCGAGCGGGCCGGCGGCCAGCAGGTCACCCTCGAGTGGCGACCACCCGGGGCGAGCGCGTTCGCCGTCGTGCCGAACAGCGTGCTGAGCACCGACGCCGGCGTCGTGCGGGTGACCGCGCCGGGCCGCAAGGAGTGCGAGGGCGGCAACGACTCGCCCGGCGACGGCCTGCCGCTCACCGGCGTGCACCCGGACCTCACGCTGACCAACCTGCGCCCGGCCGGTTTCGAGCCGCAGGTGACCGGCATGGACTGGCTGCCGGACGGCCGCCTGGCCATCACCACCTGGGGCGGTTCCAACAACTCGCTCGGCGAGGTCTACCTGCTGAGCAACGTCACCGGCGCCACCAGCCCGTCGCGCGTGACCACGCAGCGGATCGCCACCGGGCTCAAGGAGCCCATGGGCATCAAGTACGTCGACGGCAAGCTGTACGTGTCGCAGAAGACCGGGCTCACCGAGCTGAACGACACCAACGGCGACTGGGTCACCGACAACTACCGCACCGTCGCGACCTGGCCGTTCGGCGGCAACTTCCACGAGTTCGCGTTCGGCCTGCTCTACCGGGACGGCTTCTTCTACCTCAACCTCTCCGTCGCCATCGACCAGGGCGGCAACACCACGAACCCGCAGCCGGCACCCAACCGCGGCACGACCATCCGGGTGGACAGGAACACCGGCGCGGTGTCCTACCTCGCCGGCGGGCTGCGCACCCCGCACGGCATCGGCTGGGGCCCGGACGGCGACATCTTCGTCACCGACAACCAGGGTGGCTGGCTGCCGTCGTCGAAGCTGGTGCACATCAAGCAGAACCGCTTCTTCAACCACTACATGAACCCACCCGGCCCGTTCGAGTCGCAGCCGGTGACCCAGCCCGTGCTGTGGCTGCCGCAGAACGAGATCTCGAACTCCCCGAGCAACCCGATCCTGCTGTCGGCCGGCCCGTTCGCCGGCCAGTTCGTCTTCGGTGACGTGACCTACGGCGGCATCCAGCGCGGCTTCGTGGAGAAGGTCAACGGCGAGTACCAGGGCGCCGTCTTCCGCATGACACAAGGGCTCGAGTCGGGCGTGAGCCGGATGACGCTGGGGCCGGACGGCGCGCTGTACACGGGCGGCATCGGCGCGGGCGGCAACTGGGGCCAGGAGGGCAAGCTGACCTTCGGCCTGCAGAAGGTGGCCTTCAACGGCACCAACGCGTTCGACATGCTGGCGATGCGTGCGGTCGACGGCGGGTTCGAGATCGAGTACACCCAGCCGCTGTCCACCGCCACGGCCCAGGACCTGGCGGCGAAGTACCAGGCCCAGCAGTGGCGGTACGTCCCGACGTCGGCCTACGGCGGCCCGAAGATCGACGAGGAGACCGTGCCCGTGACGTCGGCGACGCTGTCCGCGGACCGGCGGAAGGTGCGGCTCTCCCTGGCCGGGTTGAAGGCCGGGCGCGTCGTGCACGTGCGCTCGCCCCGCCCGTTCACGTCGCAGGCGGGTGAGCAGCTGTGGAGCACCGAGGCCTGGTACACCCTCAACGCCCTCACCGGTTCCTATGTGGACACCGACTACGAGGCCGAGGCGGCGGCGCTGACCGGCGGTGCGGTCGTGAACACCGACCACGCCGGCTACTCGGGCACGGGTTTCGTGGCCGGCTACTGGAACCAGGGCGCCGCGACGACGTTCACCGTCAACGTGCCCACGGCCGGCGCGTACCAGGCGAAGCTGCGGTACTCGAACGGCCCGGACCCGGTCGCGGGCGCGAAGACGATGAGCCTGTACGTGAACGGCACGAAGGTGCGCCAGATCTCCCTGGCGAGCACCGGGAACTGGGACACGTGGGCGACCGCGACCGAGGCGGTGACGCTCGCCGCCGGCACGAACTCGGTGTCCTACCGCTACGACAGCGGCGACGGCGGCAACGTCAACCTCGACCGGCTCACCGTCGGGGCGCCGCCGCGGTTGCTCGACACCGACTACGAGGCCGAGACCGCGGGGCTCGCCGGTGGCGCGGTCGTGAACACCGACCACACCGGCTACTCGGGGAGCGGCTTCGTCGCCGGGTACTGGAACCAGGGCGCGTCGACCACGTTCAGTGTGAACGTGCCCACGGCCGGCACCTACCAGGCGCGGCTGCGGTACTCGAACGGCCCGAACCCGTTCGCGGGCAACAAGAGGCTGAGCCTGTACGTGAACGGCGCGAAGGTGCGGCAGGTCTCCCTGGCGAGCACCGGGAACTGGGACACGTGGGGGATCCAGACGGAGGTGTTGACGCTCACCGCCGGGGTGAACACGGTGTCCTACCGGTACGACACCGGCGACGACGGCAACGTGAACCTCGACAAGATCACCCTCACGGCCGGCTCCCGGATCGTGCTGTTCGACGGCACGGGCCTGGGCGCGTGGGAGGCGCGGTCGGGTGGCGCCGCGACGTGGCCGATCTCGGGCGGCTCGGTGGAGTCGCTCGGCGGTGACATCCGCACGAAGCAGAAGTTCGGCGACTTCCGGCTGCACGTCGAGTGGTACGAGCCGGAGTACCCGCCGGAGGTGACCGGCCAGGCACGCGGCAACAGCGGCGTGTTCCTGCAGGAGCGGTACGAGATCCAGGTGCTGGAGTCCTACGGCAAACCGCCGGCCGCCAACGAGGCCGGCAGTGTGTACTCCAAGCGCGCCCCGGCCACCAACGCGGCGACCCCGTCCGGCACGTGGCAGACCTACGACATCACGTTCCGCGCGGCCCGTTTCGACGCGGCCGGCAACAAGATCGCGAACGCCCGGGTCACGGTGGTGTGGAACGGTGTCGTCGTCCACAACGACGTCGAGATCGACGGCGGCACGGGCGACAGCCTCGGCGAGGACGCGACGCCGCAGTCCATCCGCCTCCAGGACCACGGCGACGCGGGCGCGAACCCGCGCTACCGCAACATCTGGATCGAGCCGCTCAACTGACCGCGTAGGTGGGCTGGTCAGCCCTCCAGCCGCTTGAGTCCTTTCGGGACGGTGAAGCGCCTGCCGGGCGAGATGGTCACCTTCCCGACGTCGGGCTCGAGCGGGTCGGACAACTCCATGAAGTCCGCGGTCAGTTGGTCCTGGGTCGCGGTGCACCTGAGGTAGCCGCGCCGGTCCCGCAGGTACTTGATGTACGGCATGTTCGCCGGTAGGTCAGGTTCCGGGTTCTGCGGGTCGGCGCGGCGGCCACCGCTGGAGATCGAGGTCGCCACCAACTCGACGCCGATGTGGTCGCTGGTCGGGACGTACGGGTTCGCCAGCAGGTCCACGGCCCAGTGCCGGTGCACGTTACCGGTCAGCACCACCGGGTTGGGTGTTCCCCGGTCCACCCAGCCGGCCATGATGCGACCCCGCTGCGCCCGGTAGTTGTCCCACGAGTCGTCGCCGTTGCAGGTGTCCGGGTCGCGGTCGCCGTCCCGGTTGGCGAAGAACACCTGCTGCCCGATGAAGTCCCAGGTCGCCGGGTGTGTGTGGCCAGCCCGTCGAGCAGCCACTGCTCCTGGCCCGTGCTGATGATGCGGCGCGTGCCGTCGTTGCAGTCCGGGACTGACTGCGGGTCCCGGTACTGGCGGGTGTCGAGCATGTGGAAGCGGGCGAGTGAGCCCCAGCTGAGCCGGCGGTACAGCGTCATCGATGAAGTACGCGAGGCCGGCACACCCCTGGAACTGGGTGGAGCCGTCCTCGGGGACGATGACGCGCTTGCTGCAGGTGGCCGAGTCCGCCGACGCCGACTGCGGCGCGACGAGCCCGAGTACGCCGACGACCGCCGCCGAGACGGCGGCGAGGGTGCGAGTTCTCATCCGCGCATCGTGGGACGCCGCCCGCCCAGATTCCGCCCGGATTCGGGTTTCGGCTGGTCGGGGAGTGGTCAGCCGGTCATGGTCGTGCGGGTGCGGCCGTGCCCACCCAGCGGTGGTAGGCGTCCATGTCGACGTTGCTACCGCACACGATGGTGACCACGTGCCGGCCGGCGAAGCGGTCGCGGTCTTCGAGGACGGCCGCGACGCCGAGTGCGCCGGACGGTTCGACGACCAGGCCGGCGCGGTCGAGGAGCAGCCGCATGCCGGTCATGATCGACTCCTCGCGGACCAGGACGGCGTCGTCGGCGACCACGAGGAGGTCGTCCAGGACCTCCGGGATGGGGTACCGGCCGGCGACGCCGTCGGCGATGGTGTCGGTCGGGCCGGTGGTGACGACGCGGCGTTCGTGCCAGGAGCGGGTCATCGCCGGGGCGCCCGCCGGCTGGATGCAGATCACCTCGGTGCCGGGTGCCCGGGCCTTGAGCACGTGACCCACCCCGGTGGCGAGCGCCCCGCCGCCGAGGGCGATCAGGACGGCGTCGAACGGGGGCGCTTGGGCTGCCAGGGCATTGGCCAGCTCCAGCCCGATGGTGGCCGCGCCCTCGCAGGTCTCGATGTCCAGGCTGTCCTCGACGAGCCGGACGCCGTCGTGCCGCGCGATGGCCGCCGCCCGCTCGCGGGCCAGCTCGTGGTCGCCGTCCACCAGCTCCAACGTGGCACCCAGCGCGCGGATGCGGTCGAGCTTGACCGCCGGCGCGAAGCGGGACGCCACGACGGTGACGTCGAGCCCCCGGCCCCGAGCCGACCACGCGAGGGCCTGACCGAGGTTGCCCGCGCTGGCGCACACCGCGGCCTGAGCGCCGTTGCCCGAGCCGAGCAGGCTCGCGACGACCTCGGTGCCGCGGCCCTTGAAGCTGCGGACCGGGTTCGCCGTCTCGAGCTTGATGCTCACCGCGCAGCCGAGGTCGGGCTCCAGCGCCTCGCACCGGAACAGCGGGGTGTCGAGGAAGACCGGGTCGATCATCCGGCGGGCCGCCTGGATCCGGGCCATGTCGAGACGCGTTTCCTGCACGAGGGAGCAGTGTAGGGACGGACCGGACGTCAGCACGGCCGCTCGTACGGCCGGTTGGGGAGGTGCCGCGCCCACTGCTCCGGGGTGATCGTCTCGCCGACGCCGTCGCAGAGGTAGTCGTACAGCCGCTTCGGGTCGAGTTCCCACAGGCGGACGCCGCGCCCGCCGTCCGGGTCGTCGACCACCGCGGCGAGCGTGTGGTTGTCCGGGCTGAACTCCAGCTCGGACGCCGCCGCGGGCAGGCCGGTCCGTTCGAGGACGGCGTCGGGGGAGGTGGTGTCCCAGAACTGGATCTGGTCGGGGGTGCCGTACCTGACGGCGAGCAGGCGCTCGTCCGGGCTCGGGTAGAACCGGACCAGGGGGCTGTCGAGCACGGCGCCGGCGAGCTGGACCGGGTTGTCGTGGTCGTCGGTGTTCCAGAAGCTCATGGTGCTCTTCGGGCCGTTCCAGGTCGCGAGGAGCCGGCCGTCGTGCAGCAGCTCCGCGTCGCTGCCCGGGATGCCGATCTCGGTCTTCTTCCGCGGCCGGGCCGGGTCGGTCACGTCCCAGAGCACGACACCGCGGTTGTAGTCGAGCTGCATGAGCTGGTTGTCGCGGTAGTCGCCGATCGCACCGCCTATGGCCCGGGGTTGGGTGGGATCCCGCGTGCCGCCGCTGCGCAGTGGCACGCCCTCGCCGGGGTGGTAGGGATCGGCGATGTCCCAGATCCACGGCGTGTAGTCGTCGGCGAGGGTGCCGAGCAGCCGGCCGTCGTTCAGCAGGCCGAACAACACGAGGCCCACTGTGGACAGTCGCGGGTTGACCTTGGTGGACACTCGGGACGCGTGCACGGGGTGGGTGAGGTCGCTGATGTCCCAGAGGTCGACGGTGCCGTCCTCCTCGCCGAGCAGGACGGCGATGTCGCTGTCCAGGTGGGCGGAGGCGTCGGTGCCGGTGGGGATGGTGCTCAGCAGTACCGGCCGGTGCGGGTCGGAGGCGTCCCAGAAGGAGGCGCTGTAGTTCTCCGTGTGTTCCGCGAGCAGGGTGCGGCCGTCGGAGAGGAACATGGCCCGTCCCCAGGGAGCGGGGATGGCGGCCCCCCTCGTCGGTCGGCGCGGGTCGCTGAGGTCCCAGAGCTGTGTGGGGCCTTCGAGGTCGTTGGTGACGAGGGTGCGACCGCCGGCGCCGAACGACGTGCCGTTGCCGAGGCCGCGCGCGCTGGCGAAGACCAGGTTGCCGCGGATCAGCGGCGGGCCGGGAGCGGTCCAGACGTGGACGGTGCCGTCGTCGCTCCCGCTGGCCAGGACGTCGCCGTCCGAACCGAAGGCGAGCGCGTTGACGGGGCGGCCCTCCCGCAGGCTCGGGTGTGCCCGCCAGGTGGGTTCGTCGTCGTAGGGGCTGCGGAGGTCCACGCGGTGCACCCGGCCGGTCCGGCCGGCGGTCGCGATCCGGTCGCCGTCCCGGCTGAAGGCGACCGACACCTGGTCACCGCTGTCGTTCAGGATCTCCTCGGTCGTCGGGGAGGCCAGGTCGACGGGGCCGGGTGCGCGCAGATCGGTGACCGTGCGCAGGTGGATCCTGCCCCGGGCACCGCAGATGACGAGCATGGTCCCGTCCGGGCTGAACGCCAGGCCCCGCGCCCTGCTGACCGGTGTCTCCGAGGCGAGGACGGGCTCGGCGCCACCGAGGTCCCACAGCCGCACCCGGCCGCCGATGTTGCTCGTGGCGAGTGCCGTGCCGTCGTGGCGCAGGGCGACCGCGACGATCGCACGGGCGTCGGCCGACACCGTGCCGACGTCCCTGGGGTGTGCCGGGTTGGTGACGTCCCAGAGCCGGACCCGTCCCGAGCCGCCGCCGGCCGCGAGCGTGTGCCCGTCGGCGCTGAACGCCAGGGAGTACACCGCGAAACCACGCGCGCTCACCTCGGCGCCGCGCCGGGGCCGGTCCGGGTCGGTCGTGTCCCACAGGACCAGTGACCGGTCCGTGTGCGTGGCGAGCAGGTCGGCGCTGGGGTGGAACGCGATGGCCGCGTTGCCCCCGGGCCGCAGCACCGCCGCGCCCGCCGGGCGGCGGGGGTTGGACACGTCCCAGAGCCGCACGGTCGCGTCGTCGGCGGCGCTGGCGAGCGTGCGGCCGTCGGGGCTGTAGGTGACGTGGCGGACCGGGCCGGTGTGGCCGCGCAGCGGCGTCGGGTAGGGCGTCGTGTCCGAGGTGTACAGCGCGGCCCGCGCCTGCGGGGTCGGGCTGACGCGGTAGGCGGCGAGGCTCAGCTGCAGGGCGGCGGCGGGATCGCCGACCCGGATCGTGTCGGCGCGGGCGGCGATCTGCTGGGACGCCAGGTCCGCGTCCCGGTCGGCGGCGATGCGGTACTGCTGCACGGCGAACACCCCGGCGCTCGTGGCCACCAGGACGGCGGCGACGGCCAGGAACCGGCGCAGCCGCCCGGCTCTCGTGCTGGCGTGGAGGAACTCGCGTTCGAGGGCGCCGAGGTCGGCCCAGCCGCCGTCCGAGTCGCGGGCGTCCGCCAGCCACTGGCGGGCGGGGGGCAGCCCGGGGCCCCCGGGCAGCCCCCCCCGGGCGCGGGCGGCCCCCCCCCCCCCCCGCGCCGCCCCCGGCCCCCCCTTGCGCGCCCGCCACCCCCCCCCGCCCCCGCCGAGCCCACGCCGCCCCC